>Ga0136644_10000191_pt1 | contig 47640 bp, 61 predicted proteins | sample C_130820_EF_Meta_FD_94780 | JGI IMG/M metagenome (GOLD analysis project Ga0136644, IMG submission 94780) | Freshwater microbial communities from Lake Croche, Canada to study carbon cycling - C_130820_EF_MetaG (v2) (version 2) | ecosystem: Environmental > Aquatic > Freshwater > Lake | place...
ATTCCCGTTTTTGTGTAGATGGCCCCACCCTTCGCCTCTTACACTCGAACACACTAGAAACTAAATCTCTTTAATTTTAGTTAAAGTATGATAGCGTGCTGTTAAATGTGTTCCCCAACAGCCTACCCTTTCTTCTCTTGAAACTCATGAATCCGTTTTTCATGGTAGGGGGGGGGGAGGGTTACTTTAATCTTTTTAGGACATCTGAACGATTATCATCATTCATGAAAATAGACATTTCTTCGGGAGTCACCCAAAAAATACCATCTCTACCAGAAAGAATAGACTTTCTAGCAAGTAAATCTAGATATAGACATCTATCGGATTTATTTTTAATTTCTTCGGTAAAAGGTTCTCCTAACCACTCAGAAAACTTTTCTAACACATCTTGTTTATATGAACTACATGCTTTACCGGAAAAGGTTTTTGATCTTGGTGCTTTTGAAATGGTAGTTGAATCAGCAATATTAAATGCAACACCTGTATCCTTTTTTGTAGCAAATAAATCGTTCTTTTTCTCTATGAATCTATCTTTTGCAGACTTTACCCAAGAATTATACGCATCTAAATCTGTTCCAATAGGAGTTATTTTTTCCTTTTCTTCGTTATAAATTTCTTTATCACCTAAAATAAAAAGTTTTTTACCTTCTGATGTTGTTGTTATTAATGGAATAGCATATATAGGTAGAGACGTCAAATTTAAATTAAGAAAATGTTCTATTTTTTCTTTTGAAGAAAGGATATTATCAACAACGTACCAATCTCGAACAAGTTTATCAAATTTAGTTTGTATAAATTCAGGAAATGTATAGTCATTTATTTTTGATTCTGTTTCCGAAACAAATTGTTGTGTAGTTTCTGTTTTAGGAATTTCATTTCTTAATTCAATTTCCATACCTTCATCTTGTTTTACAATTTTATCAAACATAGTATCATTATCCCCAATTGTAAATGAAAACATATTATCCCTAGATTCTAAATATCCAGATCTTCCACTCTTATCTTTCAATTCAAATTTTGAATCAATTGCGTTCTGTAAAATATAGGATAGAGTTTTAGGAGTGTATTGTTTCATAGAAGAATGTCTGAACAAATCTTCTTTTTTCCATATAGGTTTTTTCAAGAATAGTTTTGCAATTTTATAAAGTATTTCATCTTTGACATCCAAAATAGTAGATAAAGGACGTTCATGAAATTCTTCACGCTCATCTTTTTTCACAACACAATTTAGTTGTTGAGGACCTGTATCAAATGATGGAGCACTCATTTCCATTAATGGAAGTTCTATCATAACATTTGAAGGATCTTGATTTCTATGTTGTGGAATTTTAAATTGATCCCCATTTTCATTTTTCTCTCCACGCCATTGTGGTGGAAGACTATTAACAGTTTCTTGTAGTTCACAATCCATAGCAGATTCCATTATAACTCGTTTAACTTTGGCAATTTTAATGGCCTTTTCTTCTACGAATTTTCTATAAACATATTCATCTATGGTTTCAACAGAGGAGTCATCATAACGAGATACGTGAAGATAAACTGTACAGTTTTGTTCTTCAAAATCAAGTAGAGAATGAGAACATGTTCTCATTCCGCGACCAATAACTTGTTCAATACGACTCATGTTGTACCAAGGATCAAGAATATGAATTTGTCGAATAAATCTAAAATCAACACCTTCGGAAACTTTTGGAGAAGCAATAACAACGCGTATATCCGAACCATTCTTATTTTGAGGAGATTTCAATCGAACTAATAATTTTTTAATGATATTATCAGGTTTATTAGATGTAAAAATAGCATACTTACCGTTTGTTCCACGAGGAACTTCTTCGGATATATTTTCTAATAGTTTAGAACCATCAGCAGATTCATAACCATGTTCTTCAAGACACATTGCAAATAATTGTGCACCAGATTCAACTGAATTAGAATAAATAAATACAAGACCAGTTGTTTCACTTAAAATTTTTGTAATCAAACTAAATTTTGAACTATATTTTTGTATACTTGAAGGAGCTAGGAATTTTTCGTCTCTGTACGCATAAGATGTTGCGGAACTAGTAAATGTTTCACGAAATGTTTTATTATTTGGAAATACACATATCGTGTTTATCAAAGGAGTGCTAATACTTAATTGTTTTAAAGTTTGAACAACTTCTTTTTGTGGAGATTGGAGAATGGATTTTGTAAGAACTAAATGACTACGTTTTTTTGTGATCTGTGTTCCCGTGATATCGATTTCGCGATCAGGTAAAGCTATTAAATGATCGGGAGGTGGTAAGCGAAACGGAAAAGTAAACGGATTCTCTCCTCTTACAAATGAAATATAGTCTCTACATAATCCACGAAACAGTTCTTCTTTATCATTTTTAAATGATCCATTCTCATCAAAGAAATCAGATGATTTTAATTGTTTAGTTGGTTCTAATCTTCTATCATTCCAAAGAAATAAAGTCAAGTAATATAAAATTTCATCAAATGAATCATACATAGGTGTTGCAGTTAAGAGAACGAGTGTTATACCATTTGCCTTTTTTACAACTTCTTCAATTGCAAGAGAGACTAATTTATTTGTTTCTGTTTCTGTGGTTTCTTTTAAATTATGGGCTTCATCAATAATAATTAATCTATTATCAAAAGTTTCGTGTATCCATATATCAAATTCATTTGGAGAAAAATTAAGTTTTTTATCGTTTATTGTATTTGCAAGTGTTTTGTAACCTGAAAACTCATAAAATTCACTTATCAGTTTATCGGCAATCTTCATAATTCGTTGTTGTGAAGTCTTATCTGTGTAGGCAAGAGGTTCGTGTTGTGATCTTTGAATTATATCTAAATATCTTCGTCCTGTACATTGTTTTGAAAGTAAAAGACCATCTGAATCAATAGATACTCTTGTAATATCAAAAATCTGAGTTTTAAAATTCTCTTGAACAGAAGGATTTGCTAAAACAAGAACACGTTTATCTTGAAATTCAGGTCTTATAATATATTCTTCTGCTACTTGAATGGCTGTACAAGTTTTACCTACACCAGTACCATGAACTAAAATTAAGTTTCTAGTTGGTGAATCTGGACTTAATATTCTTCGAATAAATCTTTGATTTGGTTGTAATTTAAAATCCCTAGCCGTTGTTGTAGAACACATTTCTTCGCGCATTTGTTTCAAACTTTCTAATGAAGCAGTTTCGGGTAATTTTTGAGCTTTTGTTTCCACCAATTCTTCTCGAGAAACATTCGGCATCCTTCTTGTTATTAAAAACGGATTTAACTAATCTAAAACTATCTTATTTAGAAACTAAACAATGGACTTCAAAAAGACATCAATTGATATAATTTTCAAGCGTGGGTGGTTTGATGATGAAGACGTGGTTTTAGAAATCTTATCCAATGCTAGTCAGGATACTTTAGATCATATTCGAGAAAATCGTAGACTTTATACACCAAATATTCAACGGATCTTGAACACACTTGATGAAGATTATTTGTGTTCAAAGTCATATAAATTAGGTATTGAAGTCGTTGAACTCACGGATAAAGAAAGAGCTAGGATAGATCTTGAAGATAAAAAGAAGAATGAAGAGATTTTCGAAAAAAGATGGTTAGAATATAAACCTCAAATTCCTGAAAGACCATTGATGGATGTAGATGATAAAGCAGATAAATGTTGGGAAGAACTTCTTCAAGTAAAGAAGAAATTACACGACTATGTAAATTTAAAGAAGAAAACATATATATCTCCTTCACAACGAACTAAGGCTTCTACGGATAGTAAAGAACTTGAATTAGAAGAAAAGGTTAAACAAAAGGAAAACGAATTTGCTAATGCGGAAAAGTATATAGCCGAAGCAGACGATGAATACTATAATGAAAAAAAGCGTGAATTCCGGAAGGAAACATTGTTCAAATTGTTTGAAAAAACAAATAATACTTATAACATGTAAGTGTGAAATGACACTATGTATTGTATGTAGGTATCCTGATAAACATGATTGTGAATACGATTTTGCTAACGAATCAAATAAAAAACTAACAGCAGAAAATCCGAAAGTAATATCTGAAAAAGTTGATAGAATATAAATGAAATTATTAGATATTAGTTCGGCAGTTGTATGGGTTGATTTTTTTACTATCTTAATCTCAAAAGTATTTCATTTAGGGAAATCATTAGATATATGGTATGATAAATTTGGAATTGTAGCAATTATTTCTGATTGTTTAGTCATTATTTTAGGAATATTAATAGCTCAATTTTTATTTCCATCTGCAGAATTGATGACACTCGTTATAGTTTCTGTTTTTATTCAATTAATTCATGATATCTTATTTTATTTACTTGTAATCCAAAAAGTTCCACGAGGTCAGAATTCTATGATTGATTTATTTAAAGAATATGCAAATGAAAATTCATGGAAGATTTTAATTGCCGATTCTATTATGATTGGATCGACTGTATTACTTGCAAAATACTTGTCATCACTAAAAACATCATATGTAAGCTTTATAGGATTGTTAGGAGTTTATTCATTAACGTATATAGTTTATACCAAGTAAAACGGAATATAAAATAACTTTATATTTGAATCTAATGAATCAACCAGAAAAAATTTTCTTTTGGGGTATAAATTCAGTAGCCCTTACAATAATTGGATTTGGAATTCTTGGATTATCATCACTTATAAATATATCAAAGAGTGTAGCATTAGACATGATTCTTTTATCCGCAATAGTTCCGGTATTTTCAATTATGTGGTTTGGATGTTTAGGAGTATATACATTATTAAAAAAATTGTTTAAATAATAATGGGTGGTGGTTTATTTGGAACACCTCTTGCTTTAAATCCTAAATGTCTAGTTTTTTCAGCGTTTGTTTTAGCAGTATATTGGCTTCCACATCCAAAATATCTTTCTCATAAAATAGTTGTAGCTTTTTTATTAGCAACATTATCTTATGTTCTTCTTGCGTGGTATGATATGATTTATGATTGTAATGATAGATTAAAACCAACTATATTAGGATGGATGTCTATGTATTTTAAGCCACCTTCCTATAAAAAAGAGTTTGATGAACTTCCTATAAAATACAAAAAAATCGTTCGTGATGTAGATATTGTTATTTTATTAGTTTTAATAGGGTTAGTATTTAGCCCATACGTTCTTTAATCTTCCTTTATAGATGGAAACGAGTCAACAAACTTTTTGGCCGCGTCGCGACTTACTTGGTATCGCATCTGCAATGAGAACATGGATACTTGTGTTTCATGTAGTTTAGACTTACAAGTATCTAGATCTTTTTGCAATTTCTCAACAGTTTTAACTTCCTCGTCATACAACTCAGCATATCTTGCGCAATTTTCTTCTGAATCAGCAAGATCGCATTTCAAATCCTCAAAATATTTCTGAACTTTATCACTATTAAATGGATCTTTATAACATTCTGTACAAACGTAAATAATATAAGCTATAAGTAAAGTTTCTAATAAAAGAGCTGTTACAAGTTGTATATTAAACACAACAAAGTCATCACTCAGAAGAGTCTTAAATTGCTCTTGTGCTTCCAACATTCCAGAATAAACGCTTGCGGTAATATTGATTGAATTCATATTGTTAACGGTAATATCATCTTTATTAACTCTTAATTAATCCGTTTTTCATGTAAGGATGAACCTGTATTATTATTAAAACATAGCTTCTAATCTGATGAGATGAAATAGTTTCAACGTTCGGAAGAAAATTCAGAACATTAAATCTATAATTACTAGGTAGTTTTAGTATAATGAACGAAGGTCGATTTTTTCTTTTAAGAATTTCTTCTATCCATTTATCAATTCGGATATTTTTAGATAAGAATAAATCAATATTTTTTTGATTTTTATAATCTTTTCCTCCCCAAGGAGGATCTATATACAAGATATCTGTATTCCAGTTAAACAATACTGTGCTATCTCCATGATGTAATTTTACATTATTGAAATTGTAAACTTCTACATTGTTTTTTAAACACTTAAAGTTTTGTTCTTCAAGTTCAATACTTGTTACAGATTTAAAATGTAATGCAAAGTTTATGGTATCTCCACCTATACATGCTGTGGAGTCTGTGATAGATAAATTTGAAATATCTTGAAATTTATTTTTCAGGATATTCATTATTCGTTCAGCATCTCGTCGTCTAGTTATACTATACGAACCAACTTCTGTAATTTCTAACTTTGAGAAATCAATTCCATCTTTACGAGGAAATAAATCCTCCATTACTCTTTCATATATGGACATTCTCTAATTCATTTTTCTTATAGCCAATCACAATGTATACGAGTTAGAAATAAATAGGATTCGTTAAATATTTTTTCCATATCTTGAATAGAACTAGACATTAATAAAAGATGTCTTAAAACTTTATTATTTGGACCAAAATAAATTGGATAATCATCTTGTAATTTCAAAGTGTATTCCTTTTTAGATTTATCTTTTGTATCAGATAGATTCTTAGTTACAAAATCTAAATGATGTTCTCTTGCTTTTCCAATAACTGTACGAATACTTCGTGCTCCTTTTGGAACATATATTACTTCTCTCTTATCCATTAAATATTTTAAGATTGTAGGTGTTATTTCACGTTGTGAAGAAACTTGATGAACGGATGTAGAATCAAAATCAGATTCAGTTACAACGACTATTGAATCATGTACACGCAACTGTACATCTTCATACAATTTCATATTTTCTAATGCGGATTTATTATGATCTCCGTATTTCTTTGAAAAGGGGACAACTGTAACAACCTTATGATTTTGTAACCATTCTAAATAATATTTAAAAACTCCAATATTTTCTTTTGAATCAAAATGTATATATTCATACACAGTTTCATCTTTTTTACAACTTATATAATTTTCAACAGAACGAACATATCCTCTCGGAATTCTAGTTGATTTTATATTGCTGTCTTTTTCTGCTCGTTCTTCGCCTGTTAAACATTCTGGATGTGTTATAGATATTCCTTTTTGATTCACATCATTATCGTATTTCTTAAAAATCATATCGTAATCCAAAGTCATCCATAAATATTCCATTGGTAATTGAACCATTGATAATTTAGTTAAAAGGTGTTTTTTCATCATTACAAGAGATAAAATACGATCATCTGCTTTACCAGGATATAAAAGAACACTTTTTTCCCATTCATCTAACAACATTCTTCCGTGATACGTATTACCAAAAAACATAGTTCCGCCAGAAGTTTCAAACGTATAAGGATCGAAACATGGTGAATCCCATGGAGCTACTCTGGGATCTGTATTCCATCCACGTGCCATATAATCAATTTCTTTAACATCACAAATTCCTGGATATTTTTTAATTAGCATATCCCCATCAATATAAAGAACACCTCTTGGATAAGCAGCTTCAAGTGCTAATTTTATAAAATACGGTTTGAAATTAATAGCGTGTTGATATCCTCCTTTTACCGCAAACTCCGGATATTCTTCTGCTAAAAAATTACAGTTGTGTTTTTTACACGCCTTTTCCCAATTTTCTATCATTTTTTCAAATTTTACAGGTTCAAGCCATTTCATCTTATACTGTGGAAGAACGGCCTTTATTTCTGCAGTAATTTCTGATGGATCTATATCATTTTCTGTAGCTTTTGGATTTGTTTTTTTAAGATTCTTTAAAAGATATTTCTTAATTCCTTCCCATTCAATTATATCTTCCCTGTCTTCCGGACAAGGTCTTTGTGTATTTTTATTTAAATTCCCACGACCCCACCAATATGTCACAACAACAAAGTTGCTATCTTTATTAATAATATTTGGTTTCAGCAAATGAGAAAATGCCCTCTTAAAAAAGGACTCTGAACTATCCATTATATTATATCAATCAAATTTTCATTTACTAACTATAATGTTAATGTTAAATAATGTATGTTGAAGCTTTTAGACCTAATAATTTAGAAGATGTAATTGGACATTTAGAAGCAAAAGAATCACTTAAAAAATATTTATTAACACCTGGATTTCCTAAAGCTATTATGTTAACGGGTCCACCTGGTATTGGAAAGACTACATTAGCTTTATCGGCAGCAAAAACATTTAATTTTAATCCTTTAGAAATTAATGCTTCACGATCTATTCGATCATATGATGATGTTATGAAAATACGAGATTCTTGTAGATCCGTGGTGAATATACATTCTTTTATAAAAGGGGATACGAAACAAAAAACATGTGTTATTCTTGATGAGATAGATGGAAGTGATCCACACGCTCAATCAAAAATTGTAGATTGGATAAAAGATTCATCAAGAAAAGTTCCAATTATCTGTACAGGAAATGAACTCCCAACTATATTTAAAAGAAATTCGGACTATATTGACATTATAAGATGTTTTCCTCCAAGATCTAGTGATATACAAACTTTATTTGATAAAGACGTATCTAAAGAATTGGTTGAATGTCAACATGATATACGGAAACTATTACATCGAATTCAATATGGTGAATCGGATGTATTGCCTAAATATATAGTTCCTCCAACAGGTATTCCTATTGAGAAAGCGTTTCAGATGAGACAGATGATGTTTGATCTTCCTGACTCTCTTCGCGAATATCGTGTCGACATACTGGACAACGAACATTCATCGAAAACCAAGTTAAAATGCACGATCGATGAAAAGAATGGCCGCATTGACGAATCCGTGATCCTCCCAAAGAAATCTGATCCTGACAAATTGCGCAATTACCAGAAGAAGAGGATTCCTGTAAGGAACTAGAAATTTGTAAAGCAGTTGGAACAACAGCAACTGTATCCATAAAATTTTCAGGAATATTAAATTGTAAAGTTGTAACTGGATATCTTTGGTTTTGTATATGATCTATATATAGTCTAGTTACAAGACTTGATAAAAATATATCATTTTGTAAATATTGCGATACTATGGATTGTCTGCTATTATATGGCATAGCTCGAATAGTATTTGAATTTAAAAAATTATTTCTTCCTTCTAACAAAGATTCTATAAGATCATAAATAGATTGCATTGCTTAGATTATACATATAAGCTCTAAATAATGTTTAGGTTGAACGTCTGAGAAACATATCCATAGGACCTCTTTTTTCTTTACGAAGATATGGAGCGTTCATAAACAATAGAGAATCTAAATCTTTTTCTTTATGAGATAAAACTTTTAATGTAGCTTCTTCTTCATCTAAATCAGGAAATACAGGATATCTTTTAGGAATATATCCTTCCAAATCTTCAATTGCTAACGCAAATAATTGGGCAACTGGATTTTGAATTTGGTTTGTTATATAAAATTCTGTATCAGGTTTTAATTTTTTCTCTCGTACATAATCTACGTGTTCAATTCTATCACCTTGTTTTTTAGCATCTTTACGATTTTCTACATAAATATATGCGAGACGTTCACCTACTCTTGGAGCATTTCCAGGATCACGTTCTTCCATACGATCAGCTAATACACGATGTGCTATTTGATCTGGATTTTTATAATCGTCTCGTAACTGTTTTGTAATAATGAATTTATCTAACGGAATTTTATTTTGTAAAACATCTGTAAGCATTTTCTTAACAAAATGTTGGGCTGGTAAAATATTACGTTGTTCTAAAAGAATATCTAATGCGCCACCAAATACATCTTTTACAATAGGAGCAGAATCACGACGTTTTAAAGCAACACCCATAGTTTTACGTTTGCATTTTGTTATATCATCTTCATACATAAGACCTACATAACGTTTACGACAAAATAAAATGAAAGGAAAGAATGTTTTTTCATATTCAATTTTATAAGGTTTTCTACATAGAGATGTTATACGATCTGCTGATTTTTTACCCAATTCAATAGATTCTTTAAGATCTTTTGTAGGAAATTTAATGAATATTGAATCTGTATCTCCATATACAATTTCACCACCAAATTCTGTTTCAACAATATTTTTAGCAAATTGAATTCTTTCACGACCTGCTGCGGTTGTACACGCCGCAACTTCCATCTTACGAATAGGTGAAGTTCTTGAACCACATTGACCATAAATAGAATTAGCTACTGTTTTATAAGCTAATTGAAGACCATTTAGAACAGATTTTTGCGAATCATCTTCTATTGTTTCCATTAATTTACGAGTTTCTTTGCGCTTTTTAAGAAGTATATCTAATGTGAGAGGCAAGACACCAACAGTTCTTGAATCAATTGTAGGTTGAACGAATCCACACGTAATTCTTTCTCCATTTGAATCGTATGAAATTTCATCAATTTTAAATTCTTTATCAATTTCAGAACCTTCATGACGAATCTTTTTTCCTTGTGAATTAAAAGTTTTTACGTATACCAAAGTATCAGGTGATAAATTAAAGGCAATCATATTCGAAGGATACAAAGAATTAAAATCTAGAACAGGTATAGGTTGTTCAAGATACATTCCAATTTTAGGTGGAAGAACTATTGCACCTTCATAGGAAACATCACCTTCTTCATTTTCTTGATTCACAATAATTTGGTTACGTTTAGAAGCTTGATACACGACAGCTGAATAAATTTTTATACCTTGTCCTCTTAAGAAAATATATTGAATTGGAACTTTACAAACATCTGCCATTCCACGAGCGTTCACTAATGTATCTAATTTTGCCATTAAAGTCAAAACTAAATCACAATCTTGAATGTTATATTTAGCCACAGCGGATCGTTGTTCTGGTGTTCCTGTGTGTGCTTCTAACATATCACGAAAACTAATATCATCTTTTGTAAAAGACCATTCAATTTTTTGAATATCCACATCTTTTAATATTTCATCAGGTGTACAAACAACAAAGAATTTAGGTTCAACAATTTCAGTTAGAAATTTACGACCATCTTGATAAGGATTTATAGTATTTTCTACAATATCAAATCTAACTAAATTACCAGCAAATAAACCACGAGTATTTTTTGTGTAAATTTTGATGCGATTTTGATCTAGACGCTCAAGTTTTAAAACTTTATCACGAAGAAATGTTGTAGATACGCTATCAAGTTTATATGAATCTAGATTATGTTCTCTACGAATACTTAAAAGTAAATCAATAGGAAGACGACCGGGCATTTCAAAATATCTTACTGCAAACTTTCCTGATGCCAATTCAAATGTTTTCTTTTCAGTTTTTACATAATCATTTTTCCACGAACTTCCAGCAGTTCTTCCAAAATCTAAAGTTAATCTATGTTTATGCGCTCTATCAGCAATATAAGAATCATCAAACCCAAATGTATTATATCCTGCTATAATATCAGGATTTTCTGAAAGAATACATTTATGGAATTTTTCTAATAAATCTCGTTCATTTAAACAAGCTATAAATTGAACGGATGAATCTTCTGAAGGAGTTAATGTTCCATTACTAAATACAATTCTTTTAACAGATTCTAAAAGTTTATCTGAATATCGAAAACTTATTCCTATCTGCATAATTTCATCACCGGAATTTGTAGCAACAGGAAATAGTCCAGATTCAGAATATGTTTCAATATCATATCCTGCCACATACAATGGAATATTTGTAGAAACGCTTTTAATTTCAGTATATTCTACTTCATAAAATACATCCGCATTTACATCTGGTTCTGGTTCATAATCATCTGCTTCAAATTCAAAAGGTGAGGCAGGAGATATATCCGTTTCATGAAATAAACGAATAAAGGGTGGAAGATTCATTTCAAATATATCTTCTGTGACAATACGTCTAGAACCAATAGTGAGAGAGTTTCTTACAGCTTTTTGAACTGTTTTGAACATCCATAAAGCAGGGAATGAAAGTTTCCAAACTCGAATAGGTTTTAATCCATTAAATCCTTTCATAGCGTCTAATTTTGATTCTAATGTAATTTTTAGATCCCTTAAATTCTTACCACTTGATTTTTCTAATGCTATTTGTATTTGATCTTTTGTTTCTCCATCTACCATACGCAGATAGAAATAAGGTCTAAATCCTGTTAAACGGACTTGCGCAACTTCATTATTTGAAGTTCTTCCAAATACATCAACGACATATTTGAACTTGTAATCAAATTCGATCCAATCGACAGGTTGGAGTATCATTCTATTCTAATTCTTTAAAATCTTTATTTGGTCCGTTTTTTGCTTGACGATTTAAAACTTGGAAATTTGAATATTGTGGTTCAAAATAATGTTTAACTAATTTTTCTACGATTTTTGGATCAAATGTCTTACAACTAAATACATCTAGATAAATATCATCTGTTTCTTCAACAAAATGAGCACAGATATTTGAAGTTTCAATTAATTGAACTAATGTATATCCAGCTTTATTTCCTGAACCAAAATGTTGAAGTTGAGGTTCACCATACGCCACCATATCAATATCACGAACGAGTCTTTTTGAAAAATCAATAATATGAGGTCCACATCGTATAGAATACGGAAGACATTTCCCAAAATTTCCAATAAAGTGATATCCCCAATACATTATAATTTATATCCTTTATATTATTTCTAAATCGTTATTAAAGATGTCATATCTAACTTTTTATGAAAATACTAGACAGGGCGAAGCTTCTCGCGATCAAGCACATAGATTTTCTCCAGTAAGTCCTACCTTTCAAACAGGTCAATGTGGAAATGGGTGGGCCGTTGAAAATGTAGCAGGAAATCCTGGAATGATTCCTCGTGGAAATTATGGTAATTCTCCGGAAGGTGGGTGTGCAGCTGATACAAGCAATGATCTTTGGTTTGGGGCTCCCGGAACTGCTAGAACAAAAGGCCCTAAACAAGTATTTCCTCGCCCTTGGGCAACTACACCATTCTTAGGTCTTGGAACACTTGAAGGCATTGAAGATCAAAATAAAGTTGTATTTGGACATTCTACTGCAAATCGTAAAAGTATTCAAACGGTTACTGACAAACAGTTTCCGGTATTTCAACCTCTAATTCCTGAGTTAGAAGATGATTATTCCGAGTATTCGCAGAATGTTGCGACGTCAGGGCGGGGGTATCCGTCAAATCTTGACAAGAAGGTTCGGGTTGATTTATCCTCGTAAGATTATGGTCATGTATTCTATCCATTCTTTCCATATTTATCCGCATTTCTTTGAACTTTAATTGTTCTTCGTTTAATTCTTTCTTTTTGGGTGGTAAGACAGAAGGGGTATCTAGTATTTTACAGACAGCATCTATAACATCTCCTGTTTCATTAAGAACTTTACGAGCTACTTCCTCAGTACAGAAACTCATTTGCATTATATCCTCGACCTCTTTGTCGCTCATTTTTTATTGCTTCATATGTAAATAGTGTGAAGATGCGTTTTATTGATTCTTTGTGTCCTCCTGCGCTGTTATATTTACTCTACGTGGTAGTTCACGTTGGTCTTGATTTGTCTATTGGAAGATTCGCAACAGCCGCAATTAAAGTAATTATGGGTGTTTCAGGTGTTGTTATTTTGGACGCTCTTTGTGGAGTTGATTTGGGGATTGTGTCATGGGCGATTGTTGCTACTCCATTTATTATGGTTGCGTTGGCATCTTCTATTTCATTAGGTCTTGGTATTGATCGCATGGTCCATGAAAAATTTACGACTCCGTTAAGTGGTGACGATTTAAAAAAGAATGATTCTGTTGGACAACAAGCTTTTAAGGTTGATGGTAACCCACTTTCAACTAGCGCAATATATTAAAATAAAATGGATGTATTTGTTTTCGTATTTAGACAGCTTTTTATGTGTAGTCAAAGATGTGCAAGATTGTGTGGATTTAAATATGTAAAAAAGGAAATTCCACCTTCTAAACTACCATGGTTTTGGATTGGCGCAAAGACAGAAGATAATGATATTGAAACTGTAACTGAAATTGTGAATAGATGTATTAAATATGGTAATAAAATTGATGTTGAGTTTCTGGAAGAAATTACAGGAATTAAAGATGCCACATGGACATATATAGATTCAGAGACGTTAGATGAAAAGAATTTTCCTTCTGACGGATTTTTAATAGAGTCATGAACATTTCACAATATCTAATTTTAAACAAAAAGAATTATTTTTCTTTGGCTGATGAATATGTAGAACTCCAAACAACTTTTCAAAAGGAATCTTTTCTTGAAAAGTTGTCTTTAATTGTGGATATGTTAATTTATCCATTTGTTAATATTTGTATGATGCTTTTTTATAAACAAGATGTATCTTTATTTACAGTTATGATGATACATAAAACTGTAACATTATGGATGAAATGGATAAGATATATAGAACTTAAAAGTGAAATACATGAATGGAAAGACATTATTGGATCAGTAGGTGGTCCATTTATTTCATGTAATGATCCAACTTATCATTCTTATGTATACGCAGACGGAATGCAACGATTACATGATGTATTATTTACTAAGAGGCTGGCTGCCCATCCTTCCCAAAAAACGTGCTGAATGTCTTTAAGAGTTCTGCGCCTTGTTCAATAGCAGGTTTCATTTCAGATAAAGAACCCATCAATTCTTTTTGAAGTTCCATTAATTCTTTTGTGTCTCTACGCATTCCTCCAATTTGTTCAGGAGTTAAATTACGATATGCGTGAAGAATAGTAGATCCAATATCTACATGTGGATCATCTGTTTTAGGGGGTGCAGCTTCCGGATCGTCTTTTTTAGGTTTAGATTTTTCTTCATTTTCAAATGTTTCTAATGTAACTCTTGAAATTAAGTAGACTGTGACTAATCCTGCTAAAACGGCGAGAGTATGAGACATTCCAGATTCCCAAGCGATTACATATACTAAAGCAATCCACACAACCATATGAACTAAATTACGTTGAAGAAGGTATACTGTTGCTGCCAAAAATAAGCCTCCTGCGACTAATGTATCTGTCTTCATTTACTACCTGCTGTGATAAAACTTCCGTATCCACTACCAGGTTGTGCCCCATGATTCGCAAATTCCCCAAGAGCAGATTTTCCACCAGGAGCACTTACATCTGTAAATCCACCCAATCCTCTTTGTGCTCCAACACCCGTCAATCCTGCTACTGATTGTCCGTATGAAAGTCCACCACGCATTTTTCTCCTACGTGTTTGTTTTTTACCTTTGTGCTTTCTTCTACGTCCAGCGCCATACATACTATTTCCACCACGATTAGAAATAGACCAATCACCCATTTCAGAACCACGAGCCCAATTTGCAGCTCCTGGGGTTCCTAAATCACCTGTAAAACCATAATATCCTCCTTTTTTGGTTCGACGTCTAGTTCCAGTTTTTTTACGAGACATTTACTTTTAGTTCAGGAATGTTTTCTACAACACTCCAAAATTCTTCATCAAACTTTTTAATCTTACATGTGAACTTTTTACCTTTCGAACGTAAGTATAAAGATGTTTTAATATCTGGAACTCTTAAATATTGTTTTTTTCCTTCAATTTCATAGCAATCTGGAATATCTAGACTTATAATATTTAATATTTCAGAATCATCTTTTTCTACAAAATATCCAAATTTCCCAATTGTTTCATCGTCATGTTCTTCATATCCTCTTATAGAAACATTATCAAGATCATCTTTATGAATTAAATCAATTGTAACTCCTTCAATACATTGAGTAAATGTACTTAAAAGATCTTTTAACCAATCGTAACGTTGCTTGAAAGTTGAACAAGCAAAGACACAATTTGAATTGTATATCCAAATATCTGATACAGCATACTCAAATTCACTTAATCTTTCTACTTTTAAAAATGTATCTCCACATAATCGTTCGTCTACAATACACGGAACTTTTTTACATTCATTCTTAGAAGCCCATACACAGATAGGTTTATCATTTTCATATGTAAAAATTATCCATCCAGGTATTCCGGATGTTTGAGAAACTCGAAATGTTTTAAGTCCCGTCGGGACGGGTTTCTTGTAGACCAGCTGGTAGTTCGGGGTCCAGCCGTAATGAGCTTGAAGCAGGTTTACGTGGTTCATATTCCGGCAATTGTATTTCTTGTTTTACTTCTGTTAAAACAGGTGGTTGTACCTGTGGAGGAATATGTTGATATATTGGCTCTTGTATTGGTGGTTGTGATATATATTGTATAGGAGAGTCTCTATAAATAATTTTGGGTTCAGGTGGATATAACATACGAGTCACCATAAACGTTGTTATTTGTAGAACTACCATAACAAGAATTGTCGATAATGAAGTATACAGAATATCTGTAATTACCATATTATTTAAAGAAAGGTTTCTCTATACTAAACAAATACGCAGTATGGCATCTACAATTGAAACTATTCAAAAACAAGTTGAAGTTGAAAAGGGAAAGGTTGAAGAAGTTGTTGCGGATCTTAAAATTCGAGTAGCTGAAATGAAAAAGGTTGTTGAGGTTTCTGTTAAACCTTGGTCTTTTTCTTGTTTGGGGTGGACACTTTCTCTTCAAAAAGTTGATCGAACCCCTCCCCCTGTTCCCTCCAACTCCGAGGAGCCAACGAAATTAGAGACCAGTTAACAGTTTCAACATATTCTGGTAAAGCTATTACACCATCCCATTCCTCAAAAAAATATTTAGTATCAAATCTTTGTCTTAATTTAAGTTGAGGTATATAACACCATCCATCATTAGCCCAAATGAGAGTAACTTTTTTACTTTCAATTGGATTATAATTTGTTTTTTTATATTCTTGTATTGTTATTTCCATTACTTATTTACAACATCAACGGAGTAAATCTTTTTTTGTAACCATTCACAGTGTTGAATACACTCACATAGTACTGTAACATCGTACAAGGATCCATGTAATCTTGTTGTGTCAGGATACCTTTTAAATATATTGTAATAAAGTTCTTTTAGAGATGGGAATTTTGGAGTTCCCCATCCATTTAACAACCCACATTCTTTGGTAGAAAGTTTCATTGTACAAAATAATGGTTTAGAAAATCCGTTGAACTCCATACCAACATCCCATCGAATCGCATTCATAAGAACATTGTAATCAAAATCAACGTTATGTGCAACAATTCCATCAAACACTTCTGACATAAATTCGGATACAACTTTTAACAAAGGTTCACCTTCTGCGTGAGCGTGTAGAGTTGTTATTCCGTGTATTTTTGTAGATTCTAAAGGAATAGTCCATCCTTCTGGTTTTACAATATAACTACGTTGTTTTACAATAACACCATCATCAAGTATAAGCCAAGAAATGGACACAATATGTGGCCAATTATTAGGTCCTTCATTTGCAGGACTTCTTGTTTTTGGTAATCCTGTTGTTTCGGTATCAAATATTAGAAGTCTCATTATACCTATATTAACAAGAATTGATAATAATTAATTCGTTTTTATGAGCTATGTAAATAATACGCAATTGCACCAAATACTACAGAATGAACTACAAGACCATATGTGGTTGGGCAACCTCCTTCGGCGACTTTAAAATAATAAGCATATTGAGGAACGAGTGCTCTTGCAACAGATCCAATAAGTCTATCTACAAGAGTATATGTATAAGGTGAAGACAATAGAAAGAATACAAGAGAGTATAAAACCACATGTTTAAATTTCATAGATAGCATTTTATAAGATTAGTTAGAAAATGTCCTTTGAGTTTGAATAATAGCAGAAATCCATTGGGGTATATTTTCAATAATTCCATGAACATCGGATAGATTATGTGGAACAGAGTAATGTATATCTAATGTTGTAGATTCACATATAAATTGTATAGCAACAATTAAAAAACAAATACGTGATTTTAAATTTGACGGTGTCCATCTTAAACAGTAAAGTTTATAAAGAGCATCTATATACTGTTTTAAAACACCCGATTGTGGAGATTTTTGTGATGCATCTAAAACTGCTTCCCATATCAACCAAATTATGTGTCGACAATATTTATCATCTACATAAATATTAATTCTAAAATTACAAAAATATTCAAGTTTATTTGCTTTCTTATATCTTGAAGCGTATTTCAACATCCACGCTGCCCAATAGACAGCTTTTAAAATATCACGAGTTTCAGGTCTTAGACAATATACAAATTCATTTAAAGCAATATAAATATCTAATGGATCATCTTTTTTATTTAGATGTCTTGCGTAATTCGCAGAAGGTGATTTTAGATTTTCTTGGATTGTTAACTGTAAAAAATCATGTTCGGGTTTAATTTTTGGAAATGTAGGTAATTTATTCTTTTTACAAAGTGCTAATGAAGCAGCAACTTCACAAATTAAAGTTCGAACATCATGATTATTCCGAATATTTGCCATTTCTAAAATAGAATACTGCCGTTCATATGGTGCAAATTTTTCATACATACGAACTAAATACAAAAAAGAATTCGGGGCTCCACGATTAATATGTTTTGAGGCAGATTCAAATAAAGTTTCCCACATAGAATGAACTAATCCTGAACATAAAAGTTCCAAAGCCCAATAACATGAATAATCGGCATGACCTAATTTAATATTTTCGTCTAAGACTTTATATACATGAGCTCGTAAATGTCCAGAAAAAGTAAATTTCTGAAAATCTACAACTGTTCTTGTATCATACACATCCATTATCTTTTGATACAGTGAGTTTTACCTTATGTTAAACGCTTATTTGCTAAAATAAACAAGATACTGGTATTCACGTCCACATCTAACTAAATCTACATTTTCTACATGACGAAATCCTGATGTTTTTACAATATCAATTAAACGCTCTTTTGAAGGCATATTCCAATGATGAATGTTTTCGCGATATTTTATTCCTTTATTATTATCTTTATCGTAATAGGTCAAAACTTCCTTGAATGTCGCAGAATCCTCATCTTTCTTTTTCTCTAATTTTGAATTATATTTAAATTGATCAAAAAAGATATTTGAATCTGTTTGACGTGCATATGAATACTTTTGTAATGAAAATGCTGCAAATGGAGAAGATAAATGTAAAATTGGATCGTATTTATCTGGATCTACCATATGAACTACAAAATATCCACCTGGTTTAATCCAAGCATACGCATTATCGGAAATTATTTTGGGGTTTGGAAATTGGTAAATACTAAACGTCATTAAAATACAATGTGTTACAGATTTTGGAGGAAATAAATGGACTTGTGATATATCACCTTTTTGGAATTTCTGAGTTGGACAGTTTTCTCGAGCTTTATGTAACATACTTTCAGAAATATCAATACCTACATATTCTACACCTAAATTTTTAAACCAACACGAATGTGGAGCCGTTCCACAAGCCATATCTAAAACTTTAACGGATTTTGTAGGCCAATCAGCAAGGCATATATCTTGCATTGAAACTTGTTCGTATGTTAATGAATCTTTTGCGTGCCACAATAAATCATATATTGAAGCATACACATCATCGTATATTTCTTCGGGATCTTCATATGTTACAGATCCTTCATTCTCAAACCCTTCTTGTGATGTACACCATATTCGAATAAAATACATCAAAAATACCAATACAGCCAAAAAAAGATACGCTGTATTCATTTATGTAATAGTTGTAGAATTTGTAGAAAATCCAAACATTGCCATAATTTTACTAAATTTTGTTAACGCAATTACAATCGCAAAAATAAATAATCCTATACTCAGGAAATCAATTAAATAAGGTAAATAAGAACCAAAGTCTGAATTTAATTCATTTAATCTATCTGTTGAATCCGCCTTATCTTTTTGTAAGTGTAAAACTCTCTTTAAATATTGTTCATCATAACCACTATTATCTTGTTTTGATCGTATAGCTTCTGCGAGATTCACGAATATTTTTTGGGATTCTTCTTCGTTTTTCAAAGATTCAAACTTATTTGAATATTGTTTTAAAATGGGCTCTACTTCTTCCTTTGCTAATTTTTGTCTTTCTCCATCTATCCATCCAGGTCCTTCTACAAACGTGTAATATGCATTACGAGCTCTTATATATTTACTAGGATCCGTATGTCTTGTAGCAGTTGCATCATCTAGATTTTTTGTTAAAATCGCCAAGTCTTTCTTTCGCTGACATTCTAAATCACATACGGGAGGGAGAGGAGCAGGTGGAGTTTCGTTCGGTCTTTGTGGTAAAGGTTGAGCGTTACCCATTAATTAAATATGATATAAATTGTTCCAGCAATTAATGTTAAAGATGAAACACTATGAATATAATTTCCAATAAATGGACTTCCTACAAGATAGAGAAAAATTACGATTAATAATAATATAATGAATTTTATGATTAAAGGTTGAATAACATTCATTTGATCTAATTGAGATTGAGTATTTCTTATTTTATCTTGTATTTCACTAATTTGATCTTGACCTTTCTTTAAAGAATTACTATCAATTTTAAATAATCTTTGAAAAAATCCAACAATTGTATTTAGTTGTTTATTTAAAGTCATTGCATCAGTTTGTGTTGAATAATCCTTTTTGATTTCTGAAACTATTTCATCTCGTTTTCTATCTAATGGAACTACTACATTTTGAATAGTTGTATAATCTGAATTTTCTAATCTTGTAAAAACATTTCCTTTATTATCAGAAGTTGTAGAAGTCATCCACATATTTTTTGAGATTGGTTCTAATGTTAATTTATGAAGTCTAAATCCGTTTAATTCAACAGGTATTTCAGTTTTTCCGTCAAATTTTGATAAACCACCTCCATTTTTTGAAACATATAATCCACCCATTCCACTCGTTAAAGGTTTATCAAAACTCTGTAATCCAGATATAGGTGACCAACCGGTTTTCATATGTTCATCTGTTTTAACAGCTTCTCCTGTAATTGTTACTTGACCATATAAAGACGATTCATCGGACCCTGTAATTTGTACCCGCGTATCTTCCGAAGATATCCAGTTTGCACTCATACAGGGTTTTGCACATTTTGTTTTTGTTAAGTAATTTTGAGCCCAAATATATGTATGTGTTGAAAATATCTGTGTTGCTTGAATTGGAATTTTTATGGCTTGCCATTCAGAAAATGAAATAGAACTAATAAGAAGTTGAGTTTCAGATGAATTATTTACTAAAACATATACATTTGATATATCTGTGGCAATATCATAAATTTGTGCCACGTTCATAGAAGTTAGATCTATTTGTTTCCAATTACCGTTACATGGAGAACGACACATATATAATTGATTTAATGAGTTATATCCCCATACAAACCCCGAAGAAGATTCTGACGCTTTAACAAGATTTCCAGGAATATTCATCCAATCTAATACAGATGATAACTGTGTTGATACAATATTATCAATTGTATTTGTAGTTTCATTAAACTCCGACATATTACATAAAACCGTCTTTATTTTTCATGAAAACCAGCTCATTAATTCCACATTGAACCCCAGCCTGTAAATGATAATTACCAATTAAAGGGTTTCGCTAAGACGAATCCACATTTTATTTATCACACAACAAAAGTAATGGAAGTAAAGGAGTTTCGAGATTCAAGAAAAGTTGAATTAGATGAATTTCAAAAAAAATACACGTTTCTAAAAAAAGAATATGCAAAAACACTTTCAAAGGCAATCGAAGAAAGGGATTCTTCTGTACAAGAACAATTAATAGCTCAGGTTAAACAAATAAATAGCCAATTAGTAGAAGAAATTCGTGTAATTCTTGGTGTTTTAAATAAAGGTTCAGACAAATTTGAACCTAAAACATTAGATGATCTTACAAATGATTTAATTAAATATCAAAAAGAATACGCTGAACTAGAAAAAACTCGCGATCGTGTAAACACATTAAAATTAATTAAAACAAATACATTAGAAAAACTTAGTTCAGAAACTTGGTCATTTTATCTTTATGTAACAGTATTAGTTTTATTATGTTTTTTTATTGTTTTTTTAATTATACGAACTTCTTTTATTCAAATACCTAGTATTCTTCCTACAAAAATGTTAAGCCAATCAGTGTAACTACCGAGACACCCAATACAATATATTGAGTTGTAGAAATGGTTTTTGATGGAATGGGAGGAGAATTTTCGCGCATTTTCGAAGCTACAATTTCATCCATTTCAGTTAAAATACCTCGTTGAAGAAGTCGATTATTTGTTTCAGATTCTTGTATTTGTTGTACAATACCTGAATCATAAAAATCATTTATAGTTTTTCGTTGAGCTTGGACGTTTTCTGTCATTTGAGATACAATTTTATCTAACCCTTCACGAGCAGATTTATAAGCAGATTCATATTTAGAATCGCCTGTGACTTTATGTTCAATATAATTATTACTGAAACTTTGGACAAATGTATTAAACTGACTATCCATTTACTACATTCGCTACACAAAATAGATAGCGTTTATTTTCAACGGAGACTTCACACATTCCTGTAACTTCAAGAACATCGCCAGGTCTTGCTCCTACCCATCTTGCCATAGGATCTTGTGAATCGATCTTACGAAACATGTAAGGATCTTTTACGTTTGTTTTAATTAAAATATCAGGTATTTCTTTTTCTTCTACAATACGATGTTTGGGAACTTTTACGTGTTTTGAAATGTTAAGTTGTAAATGACGAATTTCAAAGAATTGTATGAGCGGATTTTCTTTATTATTAATATAATTTCTTAAAGAATCCAAAACATTATCGGAAGCATGGCTTGGACTTACAATAATAGTTCCATATTTATAATCATTATCTTCTGAATATTTAATACAATTTTTAAGTTCACGATCTGTAACACGAGTTTTCAAACTAAATATAACAAGAACTTTTTCAAAAGTCCACATTTTAGTATCATCAAGAACTTCACCAAGTTCTACAAATTCCTCAGCCTTGATACCTCTTGCAACAAGCATTTCTTTAATATGTTTGAGGGCACGTTCTTCCATTGTTTAAGTTAATAATAAAATTATGAAAATCTAATTCGTTTTCTAATAAGTAAATGAAAGGTATTGAATATGCGGCAATTATTGGAGGTCTTGCTTTACTATGGTATCTAACAAAAACTCAAGAAACGTTTGTTCCTAGTGAGTTTGTGGATAAAACAAATGATAGATTAACAGAAGCAAGTTCTCAATCTTCATACGCCCAACAAACAAATCATATGATTCCAACACCTCCTTTATTAGAAAAGGTTCCAGGTCTTGAAACACCATTTCGCGTCAACATGTTTAATTCTTTTCAGCCTGTCTGAGATATAAAGCATCGCCCCATTTCCATTGAGTCATTACAGTATGTACTCTATTAAATCCTTTCAATTTTAGAAACTCATCAATTTCACCAATAAGAGCACAGTCTTTATAAAGATAATCTTCATTTACTTCAAGATATATCGCATCTGCGTATTGAATTGAATTTGAAGCCCCTTTTAAAGCAAGAAGTTCGGCGCCTTGAATATCAAAATTCCAGAAATTATATTTTGATGCGTCCATGTTATTTCTTGAAAAGAATGTATCAATTGTAGTAGTCTTTTCAATTGAAGATGAAACATATTTTACTTCCGGATGTTGATATGCATGTGTTTGAAATTCCAGAATACTTGATGATTGACCATTATTAGAAACATTAAATTTAACTTCTTGATCATCTTGATCGGATATTACAGATTGATATACATTAGGAATACCACGATTCTTAGATTCTAAAACTTTATTATGCATCGCATCAATCCATACAACATCATTTTGTGATAGACCTAATTGATTATAAATCCCAATTTCTTCACACTCATGTGCACCAATATGAAAACAACCTTTAACTTGAATATTCATTGATTCTAACATTTTCATAATAATTTCAGCAGAAATATACATTTAATAATAACATGATTCCATTTAGTAAATGACATCAATAACTTCTGATATTTCAAATGGAAGATTTTGTAATCAATTGATTCGAAGTATAGCAACTAGTTTAATATCAGAAAAACATAATTTAAAAGTTTCGTATGGTATTTATGACCAACTAAATTCACTTGGCTTAAATTTATTTGTTGGTAAAAATAGCTGGCCAACAACAATTCAATTAATTGATTCGAATTATTTTGATATTCTTAATTCTGAAAAACTAGAATCAAATTTAGATCCAAACCAATCATTTTTTCAAACTCGTGAAATAATTCAAAAAGTTTATGAATTTATTCAATCTAGAAAACAAACAATTATTTTAAATAATCAATTCAAAGAACGGTATGAAAATAATAATAATTGTTTTGTTCATATAAGATTATCAGATGCTTCTCAATGGAATCCTGGATTTGAGTATTATGATAAGGTAATCGGAGAAGTAAAATATCATACTTTATATATTTCAACAGATCAAACAAATCATCCACTAATAAGTCGTATAATAGAAAAATATCCTGCTACATTAATTCAATATAATGAAGTGGATACAATAAAATTTGCAAGTACTTGTAAACATATTGTGCTTTCACATGGAACTTTTTCATCATGTATAGGTTATTTTTCATTCTTTTCAGAAGTATATTATCCTGAATTTAAAAATCTTGTAAAATGGCACGGAGATGTTTTTTCTATACCTAGATGGAATAAAGTATATTATACAGCACTTACGAAAGATGATATTATTAGTTCAGACAAGTATCTAGAAGCGTTTCCATCTAATTATTTCAAGACTGATTGTATAATTCATAATTCTTCAATGTGGTGGAGAAATAAACTTGTAAGTCCACCTCCTAGAAATTCAAACTTAATTATTTCAGGTCATTCAGATTATGGAATTACTGATAAAGAATTTGAGTTTTTTAATCCTAGTGTTTGGTATACAATAAATAAACAATCAGATAAAGTTTTTGGATTACCTCTTGGTATTACAAACAATACTCAAGAATCTCATCTTCATCCAATTTATGGAAATGTAGATTCAATGATTCAGGTAATGAATGAACCTAAACAAGATAAAAATCTAGTATATATGAATTTTAATATTTCTACTTATCCACAAGAACGACAACATGTATTTAATTTATTTCAACATAAAGAATGGGTAACAAAAGGTATTATTGAAAATTCCTTGGAAGGAAGAACTAGATTTCTCCAAGAAATAAGAAATCATACATTTGTTTTATGTCCTCGTGGAAATGGAGTAGATACACATAGATTATGGGAAACTTTGTATATGGGTAGTATACCAATTGTGAAAAGAGACATTGCCTTAAAAGATTTTGAAGATTTACCTATTTGTTTTATTGATGATTGGTCTGAAATTACTCTCCAATTTTTAGAAAAAGAAAAACAACAAATTCTTTCTAAATCATGGAATATACAAAAACTTAAAGTTTCTTATTGGATTGATAAAATATCACATTATACATAATGCACATTATACCATTAGGACAGTGTTGCGCAATAACATGTTTATTACAAAATTTAAAATTAAAAAAAGAAACATCTCTATTTGAATGGTTTGTTTCAACTTCTTTGAAATCTATAACTGAAGTTGTAAAAAAAATGGGAAATAATGAAGAAATAAATATTTTTCAAAAAAATTATCAAGTTGCAATTTTAGATGATTCTATTTATTCAGGACATTATAGTATTATTGAATATAAAGATATTTTTCAAAGAAGAAGTAAACGTTTTTTAGAAACAATTAAAGATGGTTCGGAAATTTTATTCATACGATTTGAAAGAATTGGTATAAAAATTGATGAATGTAATATTAATACTATTACTAATTTTTTAGAAACTATTAAAAAAATAAATCCCATTATTTCTTGTAAGTTTCTTCTGTTACAAGAAGTTAATAATATTAACGAATTTATACCATTAATACATGAGAATATTGTTATTAAACCAATTGATAAAAGTATATCAGATACTTATGTAACATCTAAAGAAATCAATACAGAATTCAAAAAAAATTTATCAGAGATTGGTGTTGATTTAACCGATACATCCAATATAGTTTTAACGGATAAAGATTAATTTATAAAATGAAACTTGGAACTATTTTAACTGCGTGTGATCTAAATCCTTTATATTCAGAATTTATTCCAAATTTTATTAAAGCTTGGAATATTCTTTTTCCTTTGGCAGATGTAATAGTAGTTTTAGTTGCTGATGAAATTCCAGATAATTTGAAACAATATGAGAAAAATCTGCGACTTTTCAAACCTGTTCCAAATTTACATACCGCATTTCAAGCACAATGTATACGCCTTTTATATCCTAGATTAATTGAACGTAATGAAGGTGTTCTTATTACAGATATGGATATGCTTCCTATGAATAGATCTTATTACGTAGATGCTATTCAAAATATTTCAGATGATACATTTGTTACATATAGAGATGTATGTCTTCCCACAGAAATTGCAATGTGTTATAATATTGCATTACCATCGGTATGGGGCGGTGTTTTTGGAAACGCTTCAACAGAATCAATTCTTCAATCATGGTATATGTCTACTATTTATGATGGTCAACATGGTGGAAAAGGATGGGGAACTGATCAACAAATTCTTTTAAAAAAATTTAATTCATGGAATGGTCCAAAAATAACTTTAAATGATTCAATTACAAATTTTAATAGATTAGATAGAATTCATCCTTGGGTATTTAATAGTCCTATCAAACTTAAACAAGATATTCAATCAGGAATATATATTGATTATCATTGTCTTCGTCCTTATTCCGAGTATAAAGATATAAACGATTTTGTGGTTAATTGTTTAATATAATTAAATGAAGGTGTTTTCTTTTTGTATTTACGGAACAGAACGAAATTATTACGAAGGTCTTCTTGAAAATATTCAGATTATTTGTGAATATTTTCCAGATTTTAAAATTTATGTATATAAAGGTATTTGTGATCCTAATTGGATATTTGAAAATTGTAAAGTAATTGAAACTCATAAAGAAGGTTTGGTAAATACTCTTTATAGATTTTTACCTTTATCCGAAGCAGAAATTGGGTTTGTTAGAGATACTGATTCTCGAATAACTCAAAGAGATAGATGGTGTATTCAAGAATTTTTAAAGTCTGATAAATCTTATCATATTATTCGTGATCATTATTGGCATAAATCATTAATCATGGGTGGAATGTTTGGATGGAAAACTCAATGTAAAGAAAAAATAGACATCCCTTGTAATGATAACTTAGTATATGGATTTGAAGAAATTTATTTGAGTAAAACCATTTACCCTCTAATTAAATCTGATTCATTAATTCATACAAATAATCATGCTTTTGTAGGAGAACATGTAGAATTAATTACAATTCCTCATAAAGATCAGTGGGATTTTATAGGCAATGTTATTTGGAATAATAATCCTAAATTTGAATATTTTATTGGAGATTTAGTTCAACAAATTAATTTTCTAAGAAGTCAAGACCAATTTAAACTTATAAAATATCTTACAGATACTTTAAATCCTTTAAGTATTCCATATCACACAAGATCTTCATTTTATGATTGTTGTTATTCTTCAAACTATTATTTGAAAGATATTCCTAAATGTCAATATTGGTTAGAAAAATTTGAATTCGCGGAAATTACATCAAATATTTATCAAAATTCTAATTATCTATTTGGAATTTTAGGTAAGAAAATTGTGGCATCATTTGATTCAGAACGCGAACCTTTAGATAACGAAATTGTTATTGTGTATGGAAATTATCCCGATTGGCATCACGCTCTTCCTTTCTCAACAAAAATATTTAGGCACGCTTCTTTATTTAGTCAAATTACACACGACATCATAGAATATGACGCAGTATGGGAATCGGTAGATATAATTTACATTTTAAATTTAAAAGAACGTTCAGATAGATTTAATGATACCTTACTTGCATTATGTTCAGTAAAAGCACCCATTCATCGTATATATCATTATAAAGCAGAAAAAGATGGATTACCTCCATATGTTGGAGCTACTAAAAATCATGTAGATGTTATGAAACATTTTAAAGAATCAGGGAAAGATACATGCCTTATTTTAGAAGATGATATAGTATTTATTGATGATCATAAACTTATTTCTGAATCTTTAAAAAGTTTTTTTACAAAAAAATACACGTATAATATTTGCTTTTTATCTTTAAGTAAATACGGAGAAAGACAACCTTATGATGATTTATTATCAACTACAAAACAACAATGTACAACTTCTGCAGCTTATTTTTTAAATAAAGAAAGTTTAGAAATCGTCCTCCAAGTAGCAGAAGAAGGATTACTAAAAATGATTCAAACAAATGATCAACATAATTTTTGTATTGATAGATATTGGTGTAAACTTCCTGATCTACACTTTTTTAAGAAAAAACTTATTTTTCAAAGACCGTCATTTTCAAATTTAACGAAACAAGTTAATTTTCATTTAGATTGATATCCATTCCAATGAAGAAATATCAAATTCAACTTTTGATGAATCTTTATCCATAAAACTTACATATGCTTCAATTATATTTGGTGTCTGAAATCTGAACGATACACAATATTCAATTGAATTACTTTTAAAAGTAAAAGGTAGAGATAGTTTCTGAGGAATGAAATCTTTATCAAGTTCAACAAAACAGTGATAATAAATACGAGGTTTACAATATTCAACAAAATGAACTAAACATAACCATTTATCATTATAATGAACGGGTGGAGCTGATCCTCTTAATAATGAAAAAAATGGAGGTGTATTTATTTGTTTTACAATTTCTGTTTGATCTTTTAGTAATGTATATGGATGCCATCCATAAATTGTTAAATCTGTATTTGAAATGGGTAACCAATTCTTTTCACATATATTAGGCGTTTTTAATACATTTATATTTGTATAACTCCCATCATCAATATTATAATCTCCATAAACTACGGTAATTTTATTTTCTAAATATTCACGAACAGAAGTAGCGTTAAATTTTAATTTATTGTATTTTCGAAATAAACGAATATCTTCTAAACCCTTAACAGTTGTATTAAATCTAGGAAGAGTAATTGATTCATCTTTCATTTTAGAAACAATTTCATTTGTTTCAAGATTTATATAAGCATTGTGTGTTTGAACATCTCCGTTTTTAGTTTTATAATCGCCATTTTCAATCCAATAATTCACATATCTTACATTTGCCAAAGGATATGTATCTAACGAAATAGCCGAAGGTGTAAAATCTTCACCAAACGGAGAAGGTAATACTAATTTAGTAATTTTAGATTTTAAAGGTTTTACTGAAAATTTTAGATTTGAAACACAATTATCTTGAAAATGTCCTAATTGAAGCATATAATTTATGGTTGTTTTTAAACATCTTTCAGGATGAATGTAATATTCTACAATAGATTTTTCATATTCAAATAAACCTTTATAAAAATCTGATTCAATAAAAAGAATATCTTTTGTAAAAGGTATTTTTTCACCAATTCTGATATAATGATATGATTTATAATGATGTGCTACTTCACGAAAATATTTTGCTAGTTTATAAATTGATTCAGATCGTGTAGGTCTATACGCAAAAGCCTTTTGCATCCAATTCTCAAATTCAGGAATATTGTTTAAAGAAAAATATGATTCTCCAGTCATATAATGCGAATACCATACTTCTTCATCCCATCCACCCGCATCAATACGTTTCTTATACATTTGAATTGCATCTTCATATTTTCCTAAACATTTATAAGTCTGTGCTAAATAAAACATATATCGAACATTTTGAGGTTCTTTAGAAAGACCTTCTTCTAAAAGTCTTTGATCTCTTTCGAATTTATCATGTTTACAACCACCATCTCCACGATCATCAATATAACATATATCTTTGGTTAGAGTTGAATCACAAGGACCATCCCAATATTCATGTGTTACACCAATACATTTCCACACAATATCCATTCGAAGTATACGAGCATTATAATATTCCAATCCACCATTTATTTGAATAACCTTATATCCAGTTTCTTTCAAATCTTGTTCTAATAATTTTCCAGGAATAAACAACATATCCGCATCTAAAAGCAACCCATAAGTTTCTTTAAGATTTACTTTTGATTCATCTAGGTATTTTTGTGCGTTGTTAAAACTTACACTTCTATTATAACCAAAATTCTGGAAGGGTTCTTCTGTTAAACATCCTTTATGGGTTTCTAAAAATTCTTTTGCGATTTGTAACGTTGTATCTGTCGAACCTGTATCACAAATACAAAAATATTCAACGATATTTTCAAGTGCTTTTAAACATCTTAAAAGGATTTTCTCTTCATTCTTAATCATAAGAATTAAAGCTAATTTCATTCTTTTCTTGATTTTACAAGTTTAGTGTTAAAATGGTCTTTTCTTTTGGGTGGTCAGGTAAAGTTCCTTGTAATCGATGTTCTAAAACAGTATTCCAAACTTTTGTAAGACTTTCTAGATTTTTTGATAGCCAATCTTTTTGATGATTTACGGTCTTAGATTGCCATTTTTCTAAAATCCAATATACCATATTCCACTTTCCAGGTTCTTGTAATTCTTTTTTCCATGTTAGAACATCCCGTGTATCGTTTAGAGATCTATATTTAAGTTGAATATCATCTTCGTACACAGCATAGAATCCTTTATATTCTACTTTACTATCTACCCATTCAGAATATGTAGCACATTTAAATTTAAATTCTACAAATTCACATTCTTCAAGAGCTGTACATTCCATTTGAAGTTGCATTTGATGATAATATTCTGGTTTTATGGGTGTATCCATATTGAAATCACGTGAAATAGGACACTTAATTTCAATAAGTTTTCCATACCTAAAATCTTCAGGATCATTTGTAACTAAAATACCATCTGGCGAAGCACCAAGAAACCCAACAGTTGGGTGTGGGATACATGTTGTATCTACAATTTTTATTCCACCATTGTATGAACAATAAATCTCTTTTGCAACTGGCTCTAATCTAGTTCCCCATACTAAAGATCTTGGACCAGGTCCTTCTACACGTGGTTTTGGAACTAATTTTGATAATATAAGTTCATGTTTTTGACATTCTGTGGCATCTGAAAGACCTTTATAAATCTCAGAAGCAGTTAGCATTTCTCCTCGTTTTAAATGCCACGCTTCGGTTCGTTGATCATCATGACCATATTTTGAAATAAGAGATTCAACTTGTGATTGTAACATTTTAGATAATATAAGACGAACTTCAATAAATCGGTTTTAAGGCAATCAAAATAAGTTTATTAATGCAACACATACAGTCACAAGAACAATGGGTTCTATACCGTCTTGAAAAATTTTACTCAAATAATCAACATTTAGAAAGAATAAGAACTATTCTAGACGGAACATCTGATATTTCGCTTCGATTAATAGATTGGTTTGTAACAAATTACGCAAAAAAGTATAACGTTGCGTATATATCCAAAGATCAAAAGCACGTGATTGTTTATCTTTCATACAAATCACATCTAAAAGCATATAGCAAAAAGAAGTTTGATCCTTTTTGTAGAACTAAACGAATTAAGTTTCATGATATTGAAACAACTGTTGCGCAATTAAACTTTTTTGAATGGGCTATTACAGATGATATTTTAGATTATCTTGATAAACATCGTGAACAAATTCATTCTGATATGGAAAAAAGATTACACGAACCAAAATCAGAAGATATCCCTAAAAAGAAAAGACACGAACTTTCTATATCTGCCACAAAATCTTTAACAAGACACGATATTCCTATTAAGATTAATTTTAATTAGTTTCATCATCATCTTTAACGAGTCTCCAAACAGATAAATCTGTAATAGACTCTATATTAAATTTTACAATACGATCCGATTCAGTTCCATTACTTAAAAATAAATTTCCACAATTACATATTGAACTATGATTTTTTGACAATGATTCAACTACTTCATTACACATCTCACATCTATAAATATTTCTTATTAATTCGTATAATTTTCCATCTTCGCGACTAATTTTTCTTGCGCGTGGCATTTTATTATATTAAGTATATCTTACAATTAAATGTTTTCTTTATTACGAAAAGGACTGTTATATGAGAATATATCTTCTGATATAACAGAACATGATTTGGAGAATGATGCAGATTCGTGGGTATATGACGGTAGAGAAGTCTTTAGAGGATGTATAGATCCTGAATATATTCAACATGGATTAAATTCATATTGGTTATATGATGATAATTCTTTAAGAATTGGTCTTGCTGAACATGAATCTAATTCTCCTGAAATCTTTAAAGTTCTTTGGGTATATGAAAATCCTTACGCAACATTATTTCAAGATAAAAATTGGAAATGTATGGAAACAACTTTATGGTCAAAATTAAGCGATGAAGCATACCAAGATTGCTTAGAAAATGGGTTTCAAAGTGTATCGGATATTGCGTTACAAAGTAATGTTCTTTTAGTTACTCCAAAAATGTTAATTACTCCGCCTAAATTACACGTATGTGAAAAATGTAAAACAAAAACACTTCTTCCAAAGAACATGTGTTCCGGATCTTCTCAATCTATTTTAGATTTTAATGATTTTTCTGTTTTGTTTTTAGATGATGATTATGTTTTGTATGAGAAAGTTACTGAGTCACAGCAGTCCGACGCTTGCGAGCAGGAGCAGCAGGAACCCCTCCTGGTTGAATCGGCTGATCATCAGGAGTCGTAGGACGCTCTACAACTCCACCAGCAGAATCTACAACACCAGTTTCCTGAGAAGGAGTTAGTGTCGCAACAGCATCCTCTTCATACTCAACATCCTCTACTGCGAAGATATCGGCAGCTGTCAACTTAGTACTAGGAAGTGTCTGAGCATGTTGTAGACGCCAAGTAACTCCAAATCCACCACCCGACATAATGTAGATGGAAGCACCCAATACAACATTACATACTACTCCCTTTGGAAAGATAGATGTTAGAGAATCGGGTGTTACATACAAATCGTTACGCTGGGAATCAACAACATCTGTCTTTACACTGTCATCGTATACAGGAATCTTAATCCTTAGGCTAGGAGGATACTTTCCATTAGGAACATACACACCATCCTCCTTCGTACTCGATACACCTAGAATACGCTTCCAGCCATCGAGAACTGCCTCACGAGACCTCTTCTTTCCGAACCACTTTACACTATTCTCAACAGCGTTATCTACAATAAGCCTCTCTAGATCGAGTAGCAGATTATAGAATGCAGCTACCTCTGTATTAGCAGTAGATCTCTCTACGGCATAAGGGTCACAATCCTTCAAAGTTCCCATCATAGTATAGGATACCTTCTTTGTAGCAGGATCAACACGAGTATTTACTCCACCGGGGAATGCTAGTTTAGGAATCATAACTTCTAGATTTTGTCCATTTTCATACTTCAGAGAAATTGATGGGTTACGTCCCTCCTTTGATGGTCCTACAACAAACTTGATCTTATTTGCGTCAACATTGCTTACGTTTACTGGGCGATTGTTCATTTTTGATTGGGTGTGATGTTAATGTCTTTAAAATACCAAGATCCGTTTTCAATGAAGATTTCGATATTATTAATAATGAAGTGTTCGTCTTGTAAAAGTAGAACATCTGATGAACAATGTCCAAATAAAACATTAAAAGGGCTTATTTTTTGTGGAAAACATGCTCGTGCAAAGAATACAAGATTATGGGTAGATGTTCATAATTTGAATGAAAAAATTATTCCGATACAGAAAGTGTGGAGAGGATATGCAGTTCGAAACAGAATAAATCTCGCTGGACCAGGATGTTTAAATCGCAAAATATGTCATAATGAATGTGAATTAGTTTCAATGGAGGAAAAGAATTCTATTTGTCCTTTACAATATTTTTCATTTGAAGAGAGCGGAAAGGTTTATTGGTTCGATATTCGAAGTATAATGGAAGTAACAACAAATAAAATTTGCCCAGAAAATCCATATACAAGAACTCCTTTAACAGTAGAAACTCGCCAACGTCTAAGAAAACTATGTGTAAAAATTATGAGATCTGGAACTAGTATTACATATTCAGATAAACAACAAACTTTCAACGAAGTATTAACACACAATTGGATTACAATATGTCAAATTATAGTTGAAAATGGGTTTTTTGATATGTCACCCAATTACTTTATGTTATTAAATAACACCCAAGCATATGTTTTTATAAATCTAATTCGACAAGATATTGCTATTTGGGCTTCTGAACATAAAGATCCAAATTCATTAAGACATAAATATACAAGATGGTTAAAAAGACTTTCTCAATGTGTATCTACAAGTGAGTCACAATATAGTTCATATTTAATATCTAAAATTTTGTTGCTCATTTTAATAGATTATCCAGAACCATATCCAATTTGTTTTATTATTATGAGCGCATTACATCGATTGTGATTTAAACAGGTAAGGATATATAGTAGTATAACAACCGCGTTAGAAATGCCATCCGTAAAGTCAAATGTTAATGTAAACAATATGCCTGTCGATAAGAAGACTGTATCAAAGAAGACCGTCGAAACCACCACTACCGCCGCACCACCCAAGACTCCTGCCGTTCGCAAGGCGAAGGTAGAAGTAACTGTTCCCACCGTGTCTACCACCGAGACCACTCTCCCCGTAGAGACTCTATCTGCTTCTGATGTTCTCTCCACTCTTCAGGAGACTTTGAAGACTTTGAGCAATGATGTATCTACTCGTCTTCGTTCCGCAGTTCACGAGGCTCAACAGGCTGTAAAGGCGATGAAGCGTGATGCTCGTTTGTCCAAGAAGCGTCATCGTAAGGATCCTTCCGAGATGACTCCTGAGGAGAAGGCTACTTGGGAGAGTCGTCGTGCAAACAACGCGTTTCTAAAGCTTCGCCCCATTACGGATGAACTTGCCTCCTTTATGGGTCTTCCTTCCAAGTCTCAGAAGTCCCAGACCGATGTAACTAAGTTTATCGCTGGATATGTGAAGAGTCACAGCTGCTTCGATCCCACTTTCAAGCGTCGCATTCTCCCTGACGCTAAGCTCGCAAAGCTTTTGCGTGTAAAGGATGGACAGGAAGTAACCTACCTAAATCTCCAGAGCTTTCTCAAAGTCCATTTCGTCAAGCCCGCGGTAACTGCATAAAATAGTTCCATAATATAAATGTGGTATCATTATCTAGGATTATTAGCAGGACTTTACCTTGTAGCCGTTTCAATATATCATATGGTTACAAATAGAAGTATCATGGGATATATAACAAACGCTGTTTATATTTTAATTGGTCTTGGAGTTGCTTGGTGGGCTTATTCTGGTATAACTGCCCCCCCACCAAGTATATTTTCACCGAATCCTATGACTGGTGGAAGAAGACGTGGTAGATATTAAATAATTAAATATTCAAAAAAATGAACAGAGTTGTTAAATAACACTTCTGTTCATTAAAAACGGATTTATTGGTATGAAGGTAGTGTATTTCACGTTACAATAATCAATCAATTAAGCAATCAAGATGCCCCCTCAAAAGAATTCAGGTCAAAAGGCTTGCAAGCGTGATTCAGGTGTTTCAAGGAAAAATACAAAGTTTATTTCTACATTTATAGGAGATTCTGATGTATCCAATACATTTATTGGACGCATAATTGCGAAATGTGGAAGTGGACGTATGGAAGTATTCTACTTGGATGGAAAATATCCAAAGACAGTTAAGGCAGTTATTCGTGGCACATTTCGTGGTAAAGGTAAACGAGATGCATGGATGGATGTTGGTTCGATAGTTCTTCTCGAAGATTCTGGTCTAGAAGGACCTAGACAATATGAGATTATGGCCTTACTCTCGCCAGATGATATTCGAGATATAAGAAAGACCACTGACTTAGACCCTCGTATCCTTGCTATCGATAATGTAGATAAAGATTTACTTCTATCTGAAAAACAAGTAGATCCATCAGGAGGATTTGACTTTATAGCAGAAGAAGAGGGAGAAGTTGAGTTAGATGAACTTTAAGGTAGTTCATTATCAGTTAAAATTAATTCATGTGGTAATTCTAAATATAAAATTGTACTAAAAAAGGGAGTTGTTCTTCCATCTAAAACCATAGAACGGATTTTTGAATTATCTACTAAAGTTGTAAGAAGACGATAAAATAGTTTTTCTTTGTTTAAAGATTTATTAATTTGGACTTTACATACATTTCCATCCCAACCACATAATTCTCCGTCACATGTATCATCGCAAGGTTTTCTAATTTTTGAAAGGAATTTCTTTGGTTCATTAATTTCATTAAATTGTATAACTTCATCGAGCCATTTTTGTAATAATGGGTTTACTTCTGTAAGAACAGGTTGTATTTTTGTTAAAGCTATTGCAATATCTTTATAATCATCTGTTTGAATATCATGTGATAATTGAAAAATTAAAAATTCGTATATTTCCGCAGCATATGAAATATCTGTTTGGTTTGCTCGAAGTTCTTCTGATTCTTTTCCGAATACAAGATTTGTTTCTCCAATTTCTTGGACAGTTTCAATTACTTCACTTGGTTCATTTGGTTGAGAATCTACAGGCTTTATAGGTATACGAAGTCCACATTCTAAAAGAATTTCAACTTTTTGAGAATTAGAGTTGTATAAATCTTCTTTGAATTTATAATCTGGATTTACCTTTTCAGCAGTTTCCAGATATTTTTTCATGGATACATATTCAGGGAGATCGTCTATTAGAATATCTTTATATCCACTTAATTTTGATTGTGTCATTTCCGGTAAAGGTGTAGATTGAAATGGAATTATAAATTTTGATTTTACAAAAAATGCCTGTCCTCTACCAAACGGATCAAGAATTACTTGAAAATCATCCGAACCAGTTTCAATTAATAATTGATTTGTGATATCTAAGGCATTTGAATAAGATGGTAAATTTGTTTTACAGGACATGTTTTTAAGTTTTTCAAGTTCTTCATATGTTTCTTTTGTAAATGGATCCTTATATATGTTTGAATCAAAAGCAAATCCTCGTTGTTTACGTTCTGTGTAGGATAGAATATCAATATCATCATCATTTTGAAGAATAATTACTGCACAACTTCTTGGACGAATCATTGGAGAATAAAATAAACATCCAAGTTTATTTGAATTTGTATGAATTCGAAATATATCACATTGAAGAGAAACAGCACAATATTCAAGACTTTGTAAAGGAGTTAATTGTTTTTCTTTAAAAGCTTCATCAAATCCAGAAATAAGTTTAGTTACTTCTTCACGAAGAAACTCGTCATCAACAAAAGGTGGAATATTTTTTAATTGAGAATTGATTTCGGAAAGATGTTTCGTTCCATTTTTATTCCATGTATGAAAAAACGAACATTTTAATACATTCTTTACATTTTCATGAGGAGGACGAACTTTTTGTTTTCCTATAAATTTATGAAAGTTATTGGATATATCACCCAACCCAACACGAAAAAATCCTTTATTCGGACTTGTTAATCTTCGAACATTTTCTTTGAATAAAGAGTATGTTTCTTTTATATGTAGCGATTGTATGATATCTTCTGGTAAAAAAGCAATACGTTCTTCGTCTAACGTCTTATCATTTCCAAGAATATAATATTTATCTTCTATATTTGCATTAGTCTTTGATCTTGATGTTTTATAACAACATGGCATGAGTTTTTTACTTCCAGGAGATTCATATTTTGTGTAACCGGGATAGATAAATCCAGTATCTCGTTTTATAAGTGGAAAGTCTTTTGGATTATCTGTTGCTTTTATTTGTAATTTTCCTCGACATACTGGACATTTTATAAAATCTTCTTTTAAGAGTTGTGATTCTTTTAAAGGTATTTGATCTTTCATACACCAATATTCTGGACATATAGCTGTTCCAGATGGTTCATTAAGTTGTAATTTTTTGTTTTCTTCTTTGAAATTGTCTTCAACATTATAAGGAGTTTTAGATATTCTTTCTATTTCAGTAGATGTTAATATAAGTGGTTGTTGATTCTTATTACATTTCTTTGGGTATTTTGAATCAGCTACATCAAAAGTTTTTTTATCAAATTTTCTTAGACGTTCTAAAAAATAACTATATGTAGTTGTCTGATCATTTCCTGTTGAAATCTTATTTGTAGGCTGTTCTTCATCTATAATTACATCTTCTATAACGTTATTCTCTTCTTCTTGAATCCAATCAAAAGCGTCTGAATATTCTTCATCAACAGCAGGTTCTTCTTCTAAATTATTCGTCATTACAGTTGTTTCAGCAGAAACTCGTTCTGTTCGTTTAGGACATATTTTATCTAACGAATCATCATCTTTATCAGAAAGAACATATCGAAGAATATTTGAATAGTGTAAAGATTTATCAAGATTAGATACAGCCGATACAACAGTGAAATCTGGACCAAATTTTAAGATTGGATATCCTCGAAAAGCTCTTTCTGCCAATGTAGAATCTTCTTCTAATTTATCGCGAACTTGACGTAACATTATAGTTGCATTCTCTTCTGTAACAGATAATTCTTCGGATATTTTTTTTGCGTCAATATTTCCTCTTAAATCCTGTATCATGTGTAAAATTTTTAGTTCTACTGCACTAAATCCGTGACTTGAATGATCGGTTCTTAGAATATTAAATTGTGATTTAGATTTATCAGATATATCAAAAATCGTATTCATACAATTAAATCTTAATAAATTATATTCTTCAATTTTTTCATCGTATTTTGCAACATAAGACATATCTTGTAATTCCCACCTAGACATATCTAAATCATCCTCCGAAATATACGGTAGTATAGAATCAAAAGATTTAATCCATTCAGAAACTTGTCTTTGTAATTGTTCGATTGTCTCAGAATTTTCTTCGGGTCTGTATGTGGACACAACCATATCAGTAGCCGTTATAGATACTCGATCAAAATGATGTTTTGACTCTCCTCTAAATAACAGAATAGTTGGAATGTTACGAGATGGTTTAATTGACCACCAAGTTTTCCATTTATCCATATCAAGATAAGGAACTCGTGTCGTGTCTTTCGTGAAAAATTTATGACGACTTGATTGGTCTTTTGATGTAAAAAATCCTATATAAGGAACATCTTTTGAAACGGTTAATCCATAAAAAAACTGTTCAAATCTTGTACGTATAGCAGATCCAAAATCTGTTTCAACCCATGGAATATAAAAACGACTTCTAATTATTGAAATATTTACAGGTTTAGGAACTTTTAAATTTAATAAATTTTCTAATAAAATAGAATTACGTTTAAGAAGTTTTTTAGATTCGTCTGAAAGTACAGTAGGAGTTGTAGAACGAAGCAATGGATAAAATACAGGAGAAATATTTTCAAATTCTTCCATATATTTAAGAACTTTAAATTCTACAAATTGTTCTGGATTATAAAAGGAACTGAATAATTTAGAATTATCTGGTATAGGATATCTTGTTGATTTTATTTTACTTATAAATTGTCTTGATTCGGTAGCGTTTAATGGTAATATAAATGAATTTAATTCTTCAACTCCAAATATTCTATATTCGGTGAATTCAGAGCTTTCAAACAATGGTTTTAAAATATCTTCTTTTGATATCCATTGTGCCTTATCATAATTTTTAAATTCTACTGAGGTTTCTGGACTTCTATACGAAAGCTGGTATTCTGCAAATATTTCTTTTGTTAAAGGTTCTCCGTTATAAGACAATCTTTCGAATAATTTTTCCCATCTACGAGGATCTTTTGTATAATAATCTCCGGGTAATCTAAGACCTATTAAAATGAAAAGACGGTCTGGGTGACTATCTACCATATCCGCAATTTTTTCTCGAATTGTTTCCACAGAATCGTCGTCAAAGAAAGAAACTTGTTGTTTTTTCTTTGAGACTATATCGATAATTTCTCCCTTCAACATCTTATTCATTATATTGGAGAATCTGTGATAGTCATACCGCAATAATTCGTAGGCGAATGGGCATAATTTACAGGAGTGTAAATACCACATTGGACAGCATCATGAAGAATACGCTTAAAATTTGTCCAGAATTCAGGTGTATGGCCAATTGTTGTAGTCATAAGGTGTGCCATTTCATGTAATAAAACAAACATAACAGTATTTTCATCTACAAAATTATGAGGTGGTGTTTTATCTCGTAAACAAACTACTATTTTTTCACCTTTATTTTCCGAATAAGAAGTTGTATCTGCATTAATATCGTTTTCACTGAAATTATTTGGGTTAAATCTAGAAACAAGTATACTAACTCTTGGATCAGCCATAGAAGCAGGATCGTCTTTGTACATTTTTATGAGTTTCTCTAAATTTTCCCTAATTTTTGCCATACGTTCACATGCTTCTTGTTTATTTGGTAAATTTTGAACCATATACGTATTTCCGTCTTTCTGACTTTTGATAGGCGTTACATTTTTAGGACCTGTTCCATATAACAATGCTAATGTTACTCCTGTTCCCAATATAACTGCGGGTATCATATTGTTCTTTTAACAGGTTTATTCACAGCTCGTTAGTCCACGCTTGAAAGGATTTGGTTCAATAGTCGTATTTAGAAAAGGTCCTACCTTTACCTGAGGATTAGGAACTTCGGATCGGACATCCCAAGTAGCGTTTCTGTTTGTTTGAGAAACACCGCCAACAGCAGTGTTCGTGTGGTATCCGGCTTCTAGGAAATTCTGACCTTTCATGTCTCCCATGGACGCAGGATTTACTGCTGCCCAATCTGCTCCAAGTCCACCTTTGGGAAGAAGTTCATCACCACTTAAATGTGTCTCGGAATACATAGATTGGCTTGCTGATTTACGACTTTGGAGAGATTCAGAAGGGACGGCGTTTCCACCCTTAGAATAAGCTGAAGCGTCTTGGGGACCACCATCAGATAAGGGACCAGATACTCCTAAACTATCTTTTAATTTTTCCATTCCGTCAATGACCGCTCCCTTCGAGGACGAATACGTGGTAACTAAATAACCTACAAGAAGAACTGCACCAAGGGCAAGGGCCAATCGAGTTGTCTGCGAATGTTTCATCGTTATGTTTATATCCAAACGAAGACAAAAAAAGAGATGAAAAATTCATCTTCCAATATACTTTCTATTTTTTCGTCGACGGAGTTTCAAAATTACTTTGAATTAAATATACTTCGACCGATTCTATCACGCGTCTTTCAATATATCTATCCTTACATCTTGGCCTTTACCCTCTTGTATGTGATCATGTTTATCTCCACGATTGTTATTTTGGTTATACTCCTGAGAGCTAGGATATAATAAATCTACTAATTCCTGTCTACGAAGTTTCCATATATTCGTGAGGTTTCTATTTTTAGCTTCTTCACGAAGTTGTGTTATCGTTTTCTTTTCTATTACCATCTTTTCCGGTATCACTTTCATAGTTAATATTTCAATTAATTCTTTACGAGATTTAACATAGTATTGTTTGATTTTAGGACTGTGATTTTTGGCGGCTTGCTTTAATTCTATAAGAGACATTGAATGATAATCCATGATGTTAGTTGGTATTTTTGGCGTCAATAAATCCGTTTTAAATAAGATAATGGAGTTGGTAATTTTTATAGTCACCACAATTGTAGCAATTTATGTATCATTAAATGCATTTGTTATGTCACAAATAGATGATATAAAAAAGAATTGGGTTCAATATAGATGTAATCCTGTCTATATGCCCATAGCAGGTATGGTTGGCGAAGATCCGTTCAGTAACTTTACAAAGTGTACCATGAAAGGGTTTCATGATTATGCGGGATTTATGATGGACCCAATTATGGCTCAATTCAATATTGTAAATAAGACGATAGGTGCTGTCGGGGGAACATTACAAGATATGCGTGGAATGATGTCAGATGTTCGTCATGGATTTTTAGGTATTGTTGGTTCTGTTTTTGGAAAAATTCAAAATACGATGAGTTCTATACAGTATATCATTATTCGCATGAGAACATTGATGAGTCGTATAGTTGCTGTAATGATGTCCTTTTTAATGATTTTTTATACTGGTATGGAATCTGGAAGATCAGTTGTGAATGGTCCAATTTATCAAACGTTTTCTAAGTTTTAAATAGAGGAATATGTGGTTATTTTTTGGATTACCATTCTTAGTTTTTTTTGCGATGGGGATTGTGCACGCAAGTCATACATTAGATGACATACGACAAAACTGGAAAGAATATAGATGTAATCCAGTTTATATTCCGTTCGCAGGTGTTATTCAATCAGATTTTACAACACAGGAGAACTTTCAGTATTGTTTGAATCGTATGGCTCATAGTATTTTTAGCGTAATACTTGACTCTTTAATGAGTTTATTTGGAAATCTCACTTCATCCTTATCTTCCATTACAGGATCATTAGGAGGATTTCGTGAAGTGATTGTTCGTATACGAAAATTTATGTTATCTTTTGCAACCCAAACATTTGGAAAGATTGTGAATTCGTTAGGCGCATTCTCATATATCTTGATTAAAATTCGAGATATTCTAAGTAGATTTGTAGGACAAGGGTATATCTCAGCGTTTCTTGCTAGCACAGGAATAAATTTCATTGTTTCATTCATTTTTTCAATTATCGCGGTCATAAAGGGATTCGTATTTGCTCTCTTAGCAATTTCGATTATTCTTGCTCTTTTTAATCCAATTCTTTTAGTTTTCGCAATAGTTATTGCTTCTTTAATTGGAGCAGCTGGATTCTAAAAAAACATGTATAATTGATAAAGATGAACAAAACAACATTGGTAGTTGCCTTTTTCCTAGCGGCCGTTCTTGCTGGACTATTTCTCCATTTTAATATGCGTTTACCCCCTATGCCAACCACAAAAGAAACTTTCATGCAACAAGAAGTTGGTATGCCTGTAAACGGAGGAGGAATGGGACCCTATGACCAAGTTTCTTTGGCAGGAGGTGTTTCAGGGTGGTCTCATACAGAAGATTCCGCCCCCATTGGTGCTTCTACTCTACCTTCACAAGCGGATAGTACAAATGAGATAATGTTTTTGGTAGATAATAAAGTTGATTCTGAATGCTGCCCTTCCGCATTCACCACAGATACAGGATGTGTATGTTTGACCGAAGAAAATAGACAACTTATGGCTTCTCGCGGAGGAAATCGCGCTTAAACATTAATGTGTTAATTTTAAATATAAATGGATTCACTTGAAATATTTAGACAATTTTGTAAAGATGTATTTCCAAATGAAAGTGTCGAAATAAATGTGAATGATGCTGTGAGCGAATTTGAAACATTTTACCCTGATGTTGTAAAAATCATTCAAAAAGACAATACTTTTTTTGACATTGAACGTATTGTCTTTGGACGTAATATTTCATCCCAAACAGATCATGAACCTGTTTGGAAAAATTTATTAATATGTATGATTGCCTCTTTTTTACATGGCGATATTCGTAAAAAGGTCGGAAATCTTTCAAGTATTATCAAAAATGTATGGAATGCGAGTGGACATAAAAATGATGAGATAACAAAAATTCTAAATGATGAAAAGTCAGAAGGAAGATTTCAGGAAATTTTAGAATTTATAATGAATTCTCGTCTTATAAAAATATTCACGAATTTTATGAAAACAATAGATATATCTGAATTTGATTTTAATGTTGAAGATCCTGCTGAACTAATTGAAATATTAAAGAATCCTGAAAATCCAAAAATTAAAAATACAATTCAAAAAATTAAGGGAATTCTAAAAGATAAAGTTCGAAAAGGCGAAATTAATCAACAAGAAATTATGAATGAAATTGAGGCAATCAAAGCAAGAGTAATGGGTTTGTTTGGAAATATATTTAATGATGCTATTGGAGGTCGTAAAGCAGATGTACCTTCTTCTGTTATGATAGGAAATAGTCCAGAAGCTCGAAGACAAAGAATGTTGGCTCGTCTACAAAGAAAAGTCCAAGAGAAAAACTCAAAGTAAAAGGTAATATGTCGGAACGAATTTGGTACAAAACACCTTCTATATTATTCGACCAAAATTCTTGGAGTAGATTTGTTCCTGTTCAAAGCATGACTACAGCTGAGGCTTTAAATTCTGTTGTTAGATTCTCAACATACTTTTCAGTTATTTTATATTTTGCAACTGGAATTGGTGGGTATTTAATGGCTATTCCTATCGTTATGGGTCTAACTGTTGTACTATATACGCTTTTTCCAAATGGTAAAACAATCGAAACGTTTTTTGAAAAGCAAACTAAATCTGAAAATGTAATGATGCCGTCAAAAGAAAATCCGTTTATGAATGTTCTTTTAACAGAAATACAAGATGATCCTGATCGTCCTGACGCTGCGCCAACAGGGCGTAAAGATGTAAAACGAGAAATGTATAAATCATTTCAACAAACATCGGATATTTACATGGATACAAGTGATTTGTTCGACCAGTCACAAGCTATGAGAACATTCCACACAATTCAATCTGCTAAGGTTCCCAATGATTTAGATGGATTTAAGAAATGGCTTGCAAAAGGATATGATGAACCTGATTATTCTTCTGCTCCACCTGCTAGACACGCCAAAGAATTATCAGAAGGTCATGTTAACCCAAAATTATTGTTGTCTCTTCCCAGTTCTACGGACAAACCTTCTGGTGTAACGCCTTCTGGTCCTCTTCCCTCCAAAGGAAAGTAAAGATTTAGATAACTCTTCCACTGATTGACCACCACCATCAATATCCTTAACAACCTTTTTTCCTTTAACGATTTTCGCTTTAGGAAAAGATGTTATAGCAGGATACTTTGCAGATTCAATTTTATATACATTTGCTTTACCCTTAACTTTATTTGCTAATTCGTCCCATATAGGTAACATACGTTGACAATGTCCACACCATTCAGCATAATATACAATCATTAAAGGTCCTTTATCTGTTAAAAGTTTATCTGCTTCGTCTGCTGATTTTAGCTCAATAGCCATTTATTAAAAACGGATTATTTTAGTTTAAAATCACGGTAGGATTCCAGTTATAATGTTTGTCAAAAGGTTGCGAAATGTAAATCATCGTTTAGAAGAAGTAGAACTTCAAAGATTAGTATCAAGAAATTATGACTTTGCACCAAAAATCCATAAACTTGAATTTGTAGATAATGATTGTTTGGTTTATATGGACGATGTAGGCAAATGTTTAGCAGATATATATGGAGACGCACCTGATAAAATACCAATGTATATATGGTCCGAAATTCATGAAATTGTTCGTATTTTATACGAAGAACAAGGAATTGAATATGAAGATATTACTCCTTATAATTTTACAGAAAAAGATGGTAAAATTTATATAATTGATTTTGGACATGCTCGATATGCTTTAAAAGATACTATAAATTGGTTTCTACGTGAGTTTCTTGATGGAGAAAATTCTTGGAACCCTGATTATAAATGAGCGATTTAAAAACACATTGGAGTGGATTTATTACGGCATTAAATAAAGATTTAAAACCTGAATGTACAAATTCTGTAAACACAAGTTCACAAAAAGGTGTATCTGGATTTTTAGATTTAGATTCTGGAAATAACCTAGCTAAATATGACGCTATGCAATCTGGATGGGTAGGTATTGAAGCAACAAATAAAGGATTATTGAATACTAAAATTATAGGAACTGAATTCGCACCTTATAATAAAAATGTCCGCTGAAATTGTGAATATTATGATGAATTTACGAGACCAAGTAAAAATTTATCATTGGCAAACTTTAGTATATTCTCGTCATATTGCTACTAATGATCTTTTACCAAAATTAGATACCAATGTAGACCAATTTGTAGAAGTCTATATTGGGAAATACGGTCGTCCTATATTTAAAGGTAAAAATAGCACAATTAAACTTTTAAATTATCATGATAAAGATGCTCCAAAATTTATAAAAGAAGCAATTAAATTTTTAACAAAAGAACTTCCAAAACATTTAGAAAAAGAAGATACAGAACTTTTAAATATTCGTGATACAATTCTTGCTGATTTAAATCAAGTTTTATATCTTTTTAGTTTTAAAAATTAATATAGTGCTACACCAACACTGATATCATTTCCTGCTGTTAAATTTGCTCCTGAAATAACGGCTTTAATTTGTAAGTAATCTACCAAAGGTCTAAATGTAGCACATGAATTTTGGAATTTAACAACTGGAGTTGTAGAATTAATTACTAAAGGACCTGCAAATTGTGTTCCTAATGTATTCAGAACAGTTGATTTATAAAAAGTTACAGTGACAGTTTGAGCTCCGGTTAAAACTGTAGTACTGCTTACCAACCCTTCAAAAATAATAACTTTTTGAACAAACGGATATCCTATAATGCCAGTTGAAAAATTAGCAGCGTTTGTTCCAGCATGTAAATAATATGTTCCAGTAGGAGTACTAGTTTCTGATCCACCACCAGTAAAATTTAGTTGTGAACCTAAACAAAAATATAAATGTGCCGGTTCTGTATTGACAGTAAATCCATTACTATCAGCATTTGCATTAATTAAATCTGTTGCAGTTAATTGTATTGTTGAAATATTTGATGCAATTTGTCTGATATCAAATAATGAACCTGCAATAGAGCATTGTTTATAAGTAGAAAAACAACCAGTATTATTTGTAGCAATACCATTAGGTCCATTAGGTCCAGTAGGACCTGTACAATAAATATTTGAATCACGAACACCAAAATATGATGTTCCAATTACATCAATACCATATGGCCCTGTAGGTCCTGTGCTATTAGATGAAACATTAATTGTTATTGCTCGTATCGCATCAGCAGAAGAATAAGTATTTGATGTTCCAGTATCAGAAACTAATACACCATACATTAATGGACCTGTTGGTCCACCACCATTATAAGTAACGTTTGCTACACATGTTCTAACTTTTGCAGAAGTTGTTGTATTATTAGGAAATAGAATACCTGTTAAGGGACCAGTATTTGAAGCTGAAGATAAAGTCATAGTTACATCTTCAATACGAGTTTGTTGACCCATTGTAACTAATGTTGTTGGTCCAGTAGGACCAGTTATAGAAATTATAGTTGTTTGTGCAGATGAACCTCTAATAGCTGTATTTTGAGGAATTATAATAGATTCGTAATATATTCCAGGATACAAAAATACAGTTTGTTGAGGTGTTAAAGACAATCCACTTCTATACGATAACGCTCCATTAATTGTTCTGAAAGGAGTCACATAAGGGGTTGTGTTTATATCATTACCATACACAGAATCAACCGTCAAGAAGTTTCCATGTGATAAAGTTGAAATACCAGTAGGTCCAGTATTACCAGTAGGTCCAGTATTACCAGTAGGTCCAGTATTACCAGTAGGTCCAGTATTACCAGTAGGTCCAGTATTACCAGTAGGTCCCGTAGGTCCTGTAAGTCCAGTAGGTCCAGTTTCACCAGTAGGACCTTGAATTCCTCCATAAGGTAAAGAATTCCAAAAAAGAACTCCATTACCAATTTTAAATTGTCTAGTATCTGTTTCTAATCCAATTTCGCCATCTGCTAATTTTGGATTAGTTGTTGACCATTCTGTTGAAGTTCCACGCCTCAATTGCAATTGAATAAATGGCATCTCTCTTTATTTATAAGACAGAACCACAATCTAATACTGGCCCTGTAGCATAATTTGATGATGGTGAACCTCCGTCAAAAATAATAGATGTTGTTGGTCCCGTAGGTCCTGTAGAACCTGTAGAACCTGTGAATCCTTGAATACCTGTAAGTCCCGTAGGTCCTGTAGAACCTGTGAATCCTTGAATACCTGTAAGTCCAGTAGGTCC
>Ga0136644_10000193_pt1 | contig 47419 bp, 45 predicted proteins | sample C_130820_EF_Meta_FD_94780 | JGI IMG/M metagenome (GOLD analysis project Ga0136644, IMG submission 94780) | Freshwater microbial communities from Lake Croche, Canada to study carbon cycling - C_130820_EF_MetaG (v2) (version 2) | ecosystem: Environmental > Aquatic > Freshwater > Lake | place...
CCTTTTCGCGCAGCATCTTTTCCTCGGGTCCATCGCCCGCCAGGAGGAAGTGCAGATCGGAAAAGCGCGGGGCGAGCTGGGCGGCGATGTCAAGGAAGAGTGAGAAGTTCTTCTGGGGATTGAGCCGACCGACGCCGGCCACGACGCGCGCAGAGGCGGGCAACCCGAGTTCAACGCGGGCCTGGTCGCGCCGTGCAACTGCAGGACTGAAGCGGCGGAGGTCGATGGCATTCGGCACGAGGGTGACATCACTCGAAGGAATGGATTCGCGGGTGATCAAAAAATCTCTGCAGGATGCCGAAACGGCGACGATGTGGCTGGCAAAGCGGTTTGAGAAGCGGTCCAAGGCGAGAAGCAGGCGACTCTCGGCCCGGCGGGTGTCGTTTGTGTGGTCGTGGTTGATGACCACTGGAACTCCAAGCAGGGCACCAAGTGGCTTGGCGATGATATTGGAGGGAATGAGGTGGCAGTGGAGGATATCCGGCCTATCCGCAATCAAGCGCCATGGGATCGAGGCAAGATAGAGGGGAAGTAACTTATGCGGGGAGAGCGAGTGGACTTTGACACCTGCCTGCCTGAGTCGGTCCCAATAAATGCCGTGGCCGTGCATCGTGGCGACTTCGTGTCGGAAGCGGGCACTCCCACAGGTCGCCAGATTCAGAACAACCTCCTGTGCTCCCCCGAGGTGGAGGCTGTCGATGATATGGAGGACGCGTTTCACGGGAATTTTCTCATCTGCCACTGTTGCCAAACATATTCACACCAGAGGAAGAGGCGTTCATCCGATTGCCCGGCGAGGTGGGCGGAGAGCTTTTCGCGCAGCAGGGGCGAATTTGCCTCAGGCGCGATGCGACCGCTGCGGAGCCAGCTTCCAACCGGCGTGCCGAAGCCTTTTTTGTTCCGGTAGATGATCTCATGGGGAAGCAATCCTTCGACGGCGCGCTTGAGCAGATATTTAGTGGTCTTACCCCGGAGCTTGTAATGGTGCGGCAGGCGCCGGGCGAAGTCAGCGACCTCGATGTCGAGGAATGGGCTCCGCACCTCAAGGGAATTCATCATGCTGGCACGGTCAGCCTTGGCGAGGATACCATCCTGCAGATAAATCTCGGTGTAGAACTGAAGCGTGCGGTCCACCGGATTCGTGCCGGAGCAGGATTCCCACGCATCGATCGCCTCGCTGTAGATTTCCTCCACACTGAAGCGGGAGTCGGTGAGACGGGCCAGTTCGGAGGGTTCCAGAGCACCGAGCCATACAGGGTTCCAAAGGCGCGACGGATGATCCAGACCACGCAGTGTGCGTTTGATTTTAAAATCGAGGCTGATATTGGCGTGCGAAACGGGGAGGTGGGCTGCCAGGAGGCGAAGAGCGGAATGCAGCGGACGGGGAACGAGACTGGAATAAAGACCGGCCAAACGCAGCGCGCGAAAGGGGTCGTAACCCGCAAACAGTTCGTCGCCGCCGTCGCCGCTGAGGGCAACGGTGACATGACGACGCGCAAAACGGCAGAGCAGCCAAGTGGGCAGAAGCGATCCGTCGCCCTGGGGTTCATCGAGGAGATCGAAAATGCCGCGTATGGTCTCCAGCGCGGCTTCGAGGCTCAGCGTCTCGGTGTGGTGGTCGGTTTTTAAAAAACCGGCGACTTGAGCGGCAAAGGCCGATTCGTCGAAACTCGGCTCCTTGAAGCCGATCGTGAAGGTCTGGAGTGTGAGATCTTGGACACCCCGCGCAGCCAAAGCGGCAATCGTTGAGGAGTCGAGCCCCCCACTCAGGAAGATCCCGAGCGGGACATCGGCCACAAGGCGACGGCGGGTTGCGCGGGTGAGGATTTCCAGCAATTCTGAGGCCAGCGCGGATTCACTTTTTTGCGACTCCTCTGGCTCCAGCGTGTAGCGCCAGTAGCGGGCCATGCGTGGCGAACCATCATCCATCGCAAGCATGAGATGGTGGGCAGCGGGGAGTTTGTAAATGCCCTCGATAGCAGAGTGCGGTGCTGGGATGAGCGCATGGGCGAGAAACTTGACCCGGGCGATTTCCGACTGGTTGCGCGGCGCAAGCGGGTGCTCGAGAAGCGAGGTCAACTCCGAGGCGAACGCAAAGGTGCCGTTTCGATGAAAATAGTAGAGCGGCTTTTTTCCAAAGCGGTCGCGTGCCAGAAAGATACGCCGCGTGCGGGCATCGTAAATGGCAAACGCCCACATGCCATTGAGACGGGAAAGCATCCCCTCCCCCCATTCGCGCCATGCGTGGAGCAGGACTTCGGTATCCGAGTGATCGGTGGCGAAAATGTGTCCCTTAGCGATGAGTTCGCTGCGGAGTTCCGCGTGATTGTAGATTTCGCCGTTGAAAACAATGGCGAGGGAGCGATCAGCGGAAACCATCGGCTGCGCGCCACAGGCGAGATCGATAATCGATAGGCGGCGGTGGCCCAGAAAAACACCAGCATCCGCTTTTTCAAAATAACCCTCCGCATCAGGCCCACGGTGCGTGAGACGGCGGTTCATGCGCTGCAAATCCGCGCCGTCGCCCGCGCCGAGGAATCCGGCTATGCCGCACATCAGACCGGGCCGGCTTGTGCCTCGCAGTTCCGGGTTCTGCTCACGAGGTAGATGGATTTGTTCTGAGACTCGTGGAATGTGCGGGTGATCATTTCGGCAAGCAGTCCCATGAGCACGCAAATAACTCCTGTCATGAAGGAAAAGACAGCCATCATCGGCAGAGGAGTTCCTGTGAAGAAATAACCCCGCGTCCGCATGTAAAGCGCCCATGCGCCGAAAACAAACGAGGCGATGAAAAACATGAAGCCCCAGAAGCCAAAAAGATACATCGGTTTGAGCATGTATTTGTCGAGAAAGCGGACGGTGAGGAGGTCCATCAGGACCTTGAGAACCCGCTCCAGACCATACTTTGAGTGCCCGGTCTTGCGAGCATGGTGGCCGACTGGAAGTTCGGTGATGCGTGCGCCGTGCCACTTCGCGTAGATCGGCAGGAAGCGGTGCATCTCGCCGTAGAGTCGGACGCCCTTGATGACCTCGGAGCGGTAGGCTTTGAGCGAACAACCAAAGTCGTGGAGTTTCACTCCCGACACCGCCGAGATGAGTTTGTTGGCCAAAATGCTCGGCAGGTTGCGCTGAAGCGCGTTGTCCTGACGATCTTTTCTCCAACCGGAGCAGACCTCGAAACCTTCATCGAGCTTGGCCACGATACGGGGGATGTCCTGCGGATCGTTCTGACCATCGCCATCGAGGGGAATAATGATATTGCCGCTTGCGAAGTCGAAGCCGGCCATCATGGCCGCCGTCTGACCGAAGTTTCGGCGGAAGTGCACGACTTTGACCTGCGGATTTTTTTCCGCCAGGCCATCGAGGAGCTCGGCACTGCCATCTTGACTCCCGTCATTCACAAAGATGATCTCCCAGTTTTGAGGAAAGTGCCGATGCATGACGGCCTGAACTTTTTCAAAAAGCGGACCTAGAGCCTCGCGCTCGTTATAAACCGGAACGGTGAGTGAAATCATGCAAAAATAGAACGCCTCCCGTTTTCAATTCGGAGGGCGCGGGCGTCAAGGCAATCCCTATCAACAAAGGCCTCAGAGGCTCGGATCCTGACGCACGTAGTTGTAGCGGGTTTCAAAGCCCAGCTCAGGTGGAAACTCTGAGTAGCCGGAGTTGATCCATGGAATATCGCTGCGGTAGGGAGGAGTGTAGCCGCCTTTGTGAGTAGGGAACGGAAAGAGAGCGACCTCGTAAATCCCATAGCCAAGCCTTGCGAAAACGCGACCGGTGCCGCGCACGAGACCATAGCTCAGGGCCGCAGCATTTCCTTCCATGTCATTCACAACCGCCCACTGATAGGGAATCTCAGTGATTCCGAAAGCGATGTTGCCAAGTCCGCGCCCAAGTTTTCGTGTGGGACCGAAGTCCGATGCCGGCGGTGCTTGAATGTCTGCAACGGCCGTAGCGCAAAGCGCCAAGGAAAGAAGGGAACAAAGAAGGGCTCTCATGGTTCTTTTTCTAAAAAGCCCATATCGGTGAGGCAAGCACGAAATCTCAGTGGCAATGCTTTAAAAAAACTCAGCACGTTTGCAGCTGCCCATCAGGTCTCGCCCGAGGGTCATTGTTTTCGGGTAATCCGAGAAACTCGACCACAAAAGTATTGGCGGGGTTATTGCGCACTTCCGTTGGCGTGCCGCTTTGTTGGATCGTGCCTTTGTCGATGAGCACGACGCGGTCGGCGACTTCGAAAGCCTCGTCCTGGTCATGCGTGACGAAAATCGTGGTGAGGCGTGTGAGGTCGTGGAACTCGCGGAGCCAGCGGCGGAGGTCCTTACGCACTTTGGCATCGAGCGCGCCAAAGGGTTCGTCGAGCAGGAGCACCTCGGGGCGGTTGGCCAAGGCACGAGCGAAGGCAACCCGTTGGCGCTGTCCACCGGAGAGCTGGGTGGGCAGGCGTTTCTCATAGCCTTCCAGTTGCACGGCGCGCAGAAGCTCAGTGACACGCTCACGGATGGCGGATTCCGGCGGGCGCTTGGAGCGCGGAAGGACGCGGAAGGAAAAGGCAATATTCTCGTAAACATTCATGTGGTTGAAGAGCGCGTAGTGCTGGAAAACAAAGCCGGCCTTGCGCTGGTAGGCAGAGAGATCAGTGACATCGCGGCCATGAAAAAAAATACGGCCGTCGCGCGCATCAGCGAATTCGAGTCCTGCAATGACACGGAGCAGCGTGGTCTTACCCGAGCCGCTTGGGCCGAGAAGAGCGATGAGTTCTCCTTCGCGGATATCGAGGGAAACCTCGCGCAGGGCGGGATGGAGACCGAATCGTTTGGTGATGTTTTGTATGGCGATGCTCATGGTGCGGTTGAGAATGAGGAGGCGCGAAGCTCCTGCTCGGCGCGCCATTCGGCGCGGGTTTTGAGGATGAGGGTGATGATGGCTAAAAGTCCAAGGACAGAGGCGACGGCGAAGGCCGATGCGAACTGGTATTCGTTGTAAAGAATCTCGATGTGGAGGGGCATGGTATTGGTTTTTCCCCGAATGTGACCGGAGACGACCGAGACGGCCCCGAATTCGCCCATGGCACGTGCATTGCAGAGGATGATGCCGTAGAGGAGGCCCCATTTGATTTTCGGCAGGGTGATGCGCCAGAGAATCTGCCAACCATTCGCACCAAGCGTCAGAGCAGCCTCCTCCTCTTTCATGCCCTGTGCCTGCATGAGCGGAATGAGCCCTCGGGCCACGAAGGGAAAGGTGACAAAGATCGTGGCCAACACCATGCCGGGAACGGCAAAAATGATGCGGATTTCATGCTCGCGAAGCCACGGGCCAAACCAACCCTGCGCACCAAAGACGAGCACATACAGCAAGCCAGCGATGACAGGTGAAACCCACAGCGGGAGATCGATGAGTGTGATCAGAAACGAACGCCCGCGGAACCGGTAGCGGGTCACGCACCACGCTGCCGCGATACCGAAAACCGTATTCAACGGAACGCTGATCGCCGCAATGAGAAGCGTGAGAACGATGCTGTGGCGCGTGTAGGGGTCACGGAAGGTCTCCAAAAAGGCGGCGCCCCCCTTCGAGAATGCCCCTTCAAAAACCACTACCAGTGGGAAAAAGAGGAAAAGGAGAAAAAATACCAGAGTCGCACTTATGAGAAGCGTTCGGACGGCGAGGCTATCCCCCGTGGCGCGGAGAGGTTGGCTGCTGTTAATGTTGATCGATGTGGCACCTGGCATTTTAAGAATTTTTTTTAAGCCGTTCCGTTGCGGGAGTTGTTCCAAGCTTGGAGGCCGTTTGAGATGAGAAGAATCACCAATGAGGCACAGAGCATGACAAAACCAAGTGCCGCAGCACCGGAGTAGTCGTATTGCTCGAGCTTGCTGATGATCAGCAGCGGGGTGATTTCCGTTTCGAAGGGTATGTTTCCCGCAATGAAAACGACCGACCCGAATTCGCCGACGGCGCGACCATAGGCCAAGGTCACGCCGGTCAGGATGGATGGCAGGAGCGCGGGAAAAATGACGCGCCGGAAGGTTTGCCAGCGGTTTGCACCGAGGCAGGCGGCCGCCTCTTCGAGCTCGGCCGAAAGCTGGAGAATGACCGGCTGCACGGTCCTCACGACGAAGGGAAATCCGATAAATGTGAGAGCAATAAAAATACCGATCTGGGTGAAGGCGATCCTTATTCCATAGGGCTCGAGGAGGGCGCCGATCCAGTCGTTCGGTGCGTAGATAGCTGTGAGGGCGATGCCGGCAACGGCCGTCGGAAGAGCGAAGGGCAGATCGACCATGGCGTCGAGGATTCTCCGCCCCGGAAAGCGGTAGCGGGCCAGCACCCATGCGGCTATCACCCCGAACACGCCATTCAGAAGAGCCGCCAGAAAAGAAAGCCCGAAACTCACGCGGTAGGATGCCACCACGCGCGGATCGGTGACGGTTTGCCAGAAATGTTCCCAGCTTCCCGAGAAGACACGCATGGCTAGTGCACTCATCGGAATGAGGACAATCAATCCCATGTAAAGAAGCGTGTATCCGAGAGAAAGCCCGAAGCCAGGTAGAATGTGGCGTCGTCGCATCAGATATTCTGCGCCTCCGAAATCAACCCCCGGAAACGCTCCAGCATGGTCGATATGGCAGAGGTGTGTGCTTTGATCTGGGCGTCAAGCGGAGCCGTTTGAGGTGTCTCAAAGACGATCTCAAATGGCTTTGGCTTCTGCGTGGGCGGCGCGCCGAGGATGCCTGTGTAGCCTTGCTCGATGATGCCCATATTGGCCTGGAAGTTGTCGATGCTGCGGTCGAAGTTGCGAGGAAGGTGCCGCGAAGCCGCTTCCAAGGCTGGTTCCAGCACATGCCGCGTGAGCTGATGTCCCTTGGCAAAACCATAGATCCCCTCACTGGTGTCATCCGTGTGCAGGGCGATGATACCATCAAAGGCAAGCCTCATGAGCTGGCCTTCCAGCATGAGCACCTCGATCTCGCTCGATCCACGCCAGAATTCCCGGTTCATATCCGCCCCGCTCTTCAGCCAGCGGGCGTTGCGGGAAAAGCCCCAAGGATTGCAGACCGGGTAGATGAAAAGCTCGTATCCCAGCGCCGGAGCCGGGTTCTCATGTAAATCCTGGATCAGATCAAGCGCCGCCAACACGCCGCTCTCCTCGTCGCCATGCACACCTGCAAAAATCCCCACACGCAAGAAACTGCTCCGGTCGCCGAGACCGGTGAAAAGAAAACGCGGGAGGGTTGTTGTCACTCCCCGTGGATCAGTGAACTCGAGGTGCGCGGAAAAAAGACGATCCGAGTGGCTCGCGAGCTTTTCCATGCGATTCAACAAGGTGGCAACCGAGCGGCGGATGGCGGTTTCCCTGACTTCAGTGGCGTGGAGTGTTTTCATAAAAGGAATTTCAGATCCGGCTGCCCCCCGCTTTCGGCGCGGGGAGCAGCCTCTTTCAAGTGTTGTTCAGTTCAAGGGCGGTAGGGTTTGTAGATGCGGTCGAAGACTCCGCCATCGTTGAAGTGCTCTTTCTGGGCCTTCCTCCAACCGCCGAAGTCCTCGATCGTCACGAGTTCGATCTTCGGGAATTTCGCCGCATATTTCGCAGCGGCAGCGGCATCACGCGGCCGATAGAAGTGGCGTCCAATGATGTCCTGCGCCTCGGGCGTGTAGAGGAACTCCACATAGGCTTGGGCGACTTCGCGCGTGCCCTTGCGGTCCACCACCTTATCCACCACAGCAACCGGCGGCTCGGCAAGAATGCTCAGCGACGGGGCTATAATCTCATACTGGCCGGGATACTGCTTCTGGATGAGATGCGCCTCGTTTTCCCAAGAGAGGAAAACATCCCCCATGCGCCGCTCGGTGAAGGTGATCGTCGATCCGCGGGCGCCGGTGTCGAGCACGGGGACATTCGAATACAACTTCGAAACGAATTCCCGAGCCTTCTTGTCATCGCCTCCATTTTGGCGGAGAGCGTAGGCATAGGCCGCGAGGTAATTCCAACGCGCCCCACCGGATGTCTTCGGGTTGGGAGTGATGACCTTGACTCCGTCCTTGGTGAGATCATTCCAGTCCTTGATGCCTTTCGGATTGCCCTTCCGAACGACAAAAACAATCGTCGAGGTGTAAGGCGAGCTGTTGTGAGGCAGGCGGCTCTGCCAATCCTTCGGCAAAAGCCCCGACTGATCGGAGATGGCATCGACGTCGTAGGCAAGAGCAAGCGTTGCCACATCCGCTTCCAATCCGTCCACGATGGAACGCGATTGTTTACCCGAGCCCCCGTGGGACTGGTCAATCGCGATGGAATCGCCAGTTTTTGCTGCCCACTGCTTGGCGAACGCTTTGTTAACCTCGCTGTAGAGTTCCCGCGTGGGATCGTAGGAAACATTGAGGATTTCTTGGTTGGCAGCTTGAAGTCCCGTCGTGCCGGCGATGGCGGCAAGGACTGCGAGTTGGGTTATTTTATTCATAGTGATTAGAAGTAAGTTTGGAATTGTGTGGTGATGGCATTGGCATCCGGGCGATTGGCTCCATTTGCCGCTCCGCCGATGAAACTGGTGTAGTCGTATTGCAGAGTGAGTTTTGCGTTGTCGTTGAGGATCCAGTTCAGACCCGTTCCAAATGTGGTCGAGCGCTCGGCCTGCGTATTCGGGTCTGCATAGATCGGGAAGGCGTTGGAATCCACAGTTAGCTGCCCGACACGGGCCGTGATTAGAAGAGCCCCCCACCCTCCGGTCGAGGGACTGAACTTGCGGCGAGGTGAGATGGCGCGGAAGGCGTTCTCCTCACCCGTGAGCATGTAGGAAGCGGCGATCTGCCAGCCGAAGTTGGTCAAGTTGGTGCTGTATTCCTGAATCGTTGTGCTGTTGGAAGTCGTGGAGAAACTTCCGATCGTCTTGCCCTTGGAATCCACGACATTGGTTTTTTTGACGACCGCCTTGGCAGTGCTCTGAGTGCCGCTTACGCCGACAGTGGACCATGCCGCTTCAGCGTAAAGCCCGAATGGACCCCAGAAATACTGGAGATTCGGCACGAAACGCGCCTCCTCCCCGGGATTAGCTGCTGTGGCATTCACGGTGGTCGAGCGGTATTTGAAGAACGACTGCTGGTTGGCCGTGGCATAGGTGCCAAGCCCGTTGAGCTGCGGCGCGTAGGTCACACCGGCTCCTGCTGTGAGTTTTTTCAAAGGAACGATGCTCGTTTTGGCAAAGGGAGTCAGCGCGAGGCGGGCTTCAAAGTCCTTCGTATTCTGCCCGGAAGTCGAAACATTCGAGCTTCCGCCATCCGGAGCCCCATTAAAGAGACCGGCGTAATACTCAGCCAATCCATCACCCACATTGCCCCAGAGCATCGCGCCCACCGTGCGGTTCGGAACGAGGTATGTGGTGGTGATGAGATCTGTAAACCAACGGGCGTGGGCAGACTGCCACCGCTCGATGCCAATAGGGCTCTTCATTTTGCCGACTCGCAGCTGGAGCCAATCAAACGCTTTGGCCCCGACATAGGCATCCTGCACGGTCGTGCTCGTGGCGTTATCTACGCCGTTCGTTTGGAAGTCCGTCTGCAGCTTCCAATCGAAGTTTTGGAACGCCGTGCCTTCCAGATTGAGACGCGCACGGCGAATGAGAAAGGTGGATGTGCCATCCGGCGTATTGATGAATGTCCGCAACTGAGGCTGAAGAAGACCGCCAATTTTGAATTTGAAGGCGCCCTCATCGGTAACCGTTGTGGTTTCCACAGGAATGCCGTCAGGTCCGACCTCCGTGCGCGTGGTGCGAATGCCAGGACTCGAAAAATTCAGCCCCTTGGAATCCAGAGTCACCGATGGCAACTTCTCGAGCTTTTCTTTCAAAGCGTCATCGCCTGTAGATGTCTTTTGACTGCTCTCCAAGGCCGCGACTTTTGCCTCCAGAGCCTTGAGCTGTGCCCGCAACTCGGCGAGATCGTCCTGGGCATGGAGCGGTTGCACTTGAATGGCACTGATGGCCAGGATTCCAAGAATTCCACGAGACAATCGCTGGGATGTCTGCGCGAAACGCGTGGACTTGTTCTTTATATTTTTAGTCATTTTATATTTTTACAAAATGCCAAAAACTCCCAGGAAAGGGTCGTTTCAAGCTGTATGGTTTTTTAGCCTCCCGTGATCGGGTGGGATGAAATTTTATCGGTTTCGCCACTCGCCAATCTAAGCCGACGCGTTTGGCGAATCTCCGTGACGCGTGAGTCATGCACAACAATCTCAACAACCCCGAAACGGATCCCCCGGATGGCCTGCAAGATTTCCTCTTCAGGCAGCGCTGGTGCGGGAGAGTTGTTTTGAGAATATGCGCTCATTTGTTGATAGGTTCAGTAATGTTTTATTTAACTAACTAAAAAGGTCAACATTATTTTTGAAAAAAATTTCAGACAAGAATATGAGGCTTATCAAGCGGAAGGAATCGAAACACGCGAGGGCCTTTTAGATTTGAAAATCCGCATCCGAACCGGCCAGCTTTATGGGAACGGCGAAGGGAATCGAGAGGCCATCTTGGAGGAGTATTTCGAGGGAGAACTCGGAAACTGGGGCGAGCGTGTGGCGCTCAAGGACGTTCATGATGGCATAGCGGACAGCGAGCAGGCGGGAGGAAGACCTCTATAATCCTCGTCGGCGCGCCGCACTTTTTGTATCGCAGGCCGAGCATTGAGGGCTGCGTGCCGCATTTGACTCTTGGCGTGCCGCATTCCAATGCTGTCGCGTGGGTCTGGGAACTCGGCGAGCCACATCAGCACCGCGGCTCGCGGGCTTCGCATGGCGACCGTAGGCATTCGTCCGGCGGCGCGCGGTGCCGGGATGCTCGCGTGCCGCCTTCAAAGTGCGGTGCGCGGGTCTTTTGACTTGGCTCGCGAACCTCAGTTACAGCGCATCCTGCTGCTCGGGCATGCGGGTGCACGCCGCCGGCGTTTTCAGCACGGCGTAGATGCTCCGCGTGGCTCCGAAAAGCCAGTTGCCAGAGACCAAAAGGGCATCATCCACTTTTGATTTCAAGTCGCTGAGATGCGCTTGAATGAGGCTCAGATTTTTCATAAGCTCATGCTGTGCTAACAGGGTTTCCAGCTCGATGGCTCTTGGAAGCACGCCTTCGTCCTTCCGCGCGGATTCGATTGCCAAATCAACCAAGACACTGAGAAAAGTTCTCGGTCGGAACGCCGACATCCTCGTCGGCATCAGCACCTCATAGCGATGACACTGCGACAACCCCGCCAAACCCAGTGCGTCAAAATGCGGGACCAATTCTTGCGTTTGCTGGATTCAAACGCGTGCTTAGCGCGATTAAAAAAAGTTTATGCTCGGTCCCGCTGACATCAGTCAAAACCGCTGATTTATGTTTGAAGATGATGCCTCTCTCGGTATTGAGTTTCTATGAATTTTTGGCTCCAGTGCAAAAGCGTTGAGCAAAACCCTAAAAAGGTCTGTGGAGCCTATGTTTTTCGGGGAACGAGAGTTCCCGTCCGGGCTTTGTTTGAAAACCTGGAAGACGGAGCTTCTGTAGACGAATTTTTGGAGTGGTTCCCCGGCGTTGCGCGTAGCCAAGTCGAAGCGGTCTTGGAATATACCTCCGCAAGCTTAGAAGAACCTGTGGCTGCGTGAAAATCCTTTTTGACTAAGGAGTCCCGGTTCCGCTACGGCGCCTCTTGCATCCCTTTCCTGTAGATACCGCCACAGAAAATGGTTGGTCCCAACTCACAAACGGAAGTCTTATCGAATCCGCCGAACGCGAAGGATATGATGTTTTGATAACGACAGATCAAAATCTTCGATATCAGCAAAACCTGACACATCGGAAAATCGCCATTGTCGTTCTCAAGACAACCTCCTGGCCACGCATCAAAAAGTCGATTCAGAAGGTCGCGGAAGAACTACAAAAAGTTACGCCTGCGGCATTTCTTGAACTCGATTTTTAGGAAAAATCAAGAGTTGCTCTGGCTCACCCCCCTCTCACAGAGACACCAAGACACGGAGAAAAGTTCTCGACCGGAACGCCGTCGCCCTCGTCGGCATCAGCAACTCATAGCGATGACACTGCGGCAACTCCGCCAAACCCAGTGCGTCAAAATGCGGGGCCAATTCTTGCGCTCTTGCTGGATTCAAACGCGTGATTAGCGTGATTAAATATCAAGAATTTAGACCCCTCTGACAAGGCGCTGTTTAGGAGAATCTGATTATCAGTGCTCAAAGACTTCGCGATTCTCGAAATTCTTGGGATGCACGCCGACTGAATTCGACCAAGAAACCATTCTTAAGGGTGGCGCGAAGGGTGTTACTGAACCAAGAATCAATTTTTCGAAGCGCCTCGAGATTGATGATCTGGGAGCGATTTGCTCGAAAAAACACGCTTTGCGGTAGCCGAATTTCTAGTAACGAAAGCGATTTGTGAACGAGGTGGGAGCCTTGAGAAGTATGGACGCGAGAGTAATTTCCTTCCGACTCGATAAGCCAGATTTCGGCAAGCGCAACAAGGCAACACACTTCACTGTCTTTCAAAAAAACGCGAGCATCTGGCTGGAGAGGCTTTTCGATTGTGTTTTCCGAATCCTCGTTCAAAGCCAATTTTTCAAGAGCGCGGCACAAGCGCTCGGGTTGTATAGGTTTGAGCAGGTAGTCCACCGCATCAAAGTCAAATGCCTGAATGGCGAAGTCGGTGTGTGCAGTTGTAAAAATAATGTGTGGCCGCGGTGGTTCGATACTTTTGAGAACTTCGAACCCCGAACCGCCTCGGAGATTGACATCAAGAAAGATCAAGTTGGGCTTCAACTCTTCGATTGCTTCCAGAGCGCGTTTTGGAGAAATGGCCTCTCCAATAATCTCAATGGATTTGTGGGGTTGCAGCAGAAGCCTTAGCTCCCGACGGGCAAGTTGCTCGTCTTCTATGATAAGCGTCTTAATCAAAGGAGTGCCCATGGCAGAGTTCAATTCAAGCGGTATCGAATTTCAGCCCTAACCATCCCATTTTCAAAAAACTTGAGATTAGCCGAAGAATCAGCTCCAAAAATCAGACGCAATCGCTCTTTCAGATTCTGCAGTCCGAGTCCCAAGGAAGAATCAGAACTCAAGCGAGAGCCGGGATTTTCGATTGAGATTTGGGCCTCACCATCGCAGACCGCCGCCTCGATTGTGAGTGTCGCCGCCCCCTCTTGAAGCTGAACACCGTGCTTGATTCCATTTTCGACCAAAGTGAGGAGAATGAGCGGAGGGATCGGCGTTTCAAACATGTCGGGCGATATTTTTTCCTGCACGGTCAAGTGATCAGCAAAACGGATTTTTTCGATTGCGAGATAATTTTGCACGATTTCAAGTTCCTGAGAAAATGGCACTGTTCGGCTTTCGCTGGAACCCAGCGTTTTCCTCAACACGCTGGCCATGAGCGTCAAAGCCTCGCGTGCCTCATGGTTCGAAGCAGGTATGAGCGCACGGACGGAATTCAGCGCGTTGAAGAAAAAATGCGGGTTCAACTGGAGTTGGAGAGCTTCCAACTTGCTCGCCGTCACAGCTTCCTTAAGTAGCGCCTGCTCCGCGCGGGCTGCATGAAATCCTTCGTAGAAGTGTAGTAGAAAGTAGATGGCCATCCAGGCACCTACGAGGCTGCTGTTGATCATTAATGCCGTGGTGAATGTTTCCAGACGACTCTCCCGAAGTGGAGTAGCGATAAAGAACTCCACGCCGATGTAACTCAAAACAAGGGATGTAAGAACCAAGGCGGAAGCGTAGCGCCAAAGGATATTGACCGGGGACATGACCAACCACTCTCCACGTCGAATGAGAACCCAGATAATGTGCGTTGCGACAAGCCCAGCAAGACAAGTCAGCGCGAGGAAGTTTTGATCCGATGGTTGGTGTGTTAACTCACCGCCCAGGCGTTGCACCAAGCCCATGATCCATCCGAAAACCGCCACCCCACCCCATCCCAGCAATTGGCAGATAGCATAGACGAGAAACTTTTCGTCACCCTTCACCGACCGTCCCAGCGGACGCGTCGTAGCTGTAGACGGAGAAAGGCTCATCGGGAAAGGAATGTTAGACCAAAAATGGCTCACAGTCGAAAAGCAATTCTTTCCCAAAAAACCATCCCCTCCCATAGGAAGTCAGTAAGGAAGCCCCCAATGGGCGAAATTTGCCCACATTTGAAGTTTCATTTTTTTCCTACTGTAATCCTCAACGATTCTTGTCAGCCCGACTCTTCACCTCGAGAGCCTTCAAAAGACGCTTCGCTCCGGCCTCGGTGAACGAGCCTATTTCGGAGGCGAGAATTGTTCCGTCCCGCTTGACGACAAGAACCGTGATGGTGTCTGTCGTTGTAATCTCGCAGGATTCCAGAAACGCCTTCCTATCCGTGTAGGCCGTCCAAACACGGGCACGCGTTTCTTTGTCTCGAATGCCGCCCCGCATGCCGGTGTCAATAAACCAGCGCATAAACATTCCGGGATTTTCGATGAGGGGCATCTCAACCCACGCAATCGGAGACTGGGAGGATGCCAATTTCATTCCTTGAATCCAGCTGTCGATGAGGACTTGCTGAGGCTCATCGAATCCGATCAAGACGAGTGTTCTTTCGCCTGGGAACGCAGCGGGGGCACTCCATGCGGAACCGTTCAGGTCTTTGCCTGATAACGACGGGAATGTGGCCGGGAAGGCGTGACTGGAAAAGGCGATGGACATGATCGCGAAGACGGCGAGAAGATTTTTCATGACATTTAGGAATTGGCTTTTTTGCCGCGCATTCTTTTAGGTTTGAGTTTCGGATTTTGAGTCGGGAGGCCCTTTTGAGTGAGGTATTCGGAAAGGGTGGCCGTGATTTCCTTCGCGGTGCGGGAAGTATCTTTCGTCAAGCCCGTCATGGACGAGGCCCAAACAATCGGAAGAACGACATCCAAAGGATCGGTCGGCAGAATCAAGGCGCCGGGGCCGGGTTCGGTGTTCGAACCGCCTGAGGTCTTGAAGGTGAGAAACTCCCTCGGTGGCTTTTGGGAGAGGCTTGAAACGGCGACTGTTGTTTCCACCTTCGTCCCACCTGCTCCCAAGCCCACGAGGGCGCGAAGAAGGCGGCTTCCTTGATTCACACGATCGAAGGATCCCCCAACCAACCAATACGGACCCTTCGGCACATTGACGCCCTCTGGCAAGGATTCGGCAGCGAAGCCCGCCTCGTTGAGCCTTTTCACAATGTCACCGGAAAGTTGCCCAGTGATTTTTTTGCGGAACTCGAAGAGCGAATCGCTCTTGCGGTCTACTCGAAAATTCGAGTCCTGACCTTTGAAGTCCTGCACATATATTTTTTGAGGCGCTTCGAAGCGGGAGATTTCCATCTCGCGCTGCTTGTAGATGCTCACCGATCCGCAAGAGCAGAGGAGAGCGGCTGAACTAAGAATAGAGGTAATGTTTGTGATTTTCATCCCCGCCAGAATAACGGCACTTTGCTCATTCGATTCTCAAATAGTGACGATTGGTAAATGGGAGTGATGAACGGCTTCAAGGAATGATGATCTGTCGAGCAGTTGCTTTTGCTCTGGGGGTGGGTCGGACGAGACCCTTTAGATTTGAAAATCCGCATCCGATCCGGCCAGCTTCATAGGAGTGGCAAACGGAATCGGGAGGCCATCTTGGCGGAGTTTTTTGAGGGAGACTTCGGAGACTTGGGCGAGGCTGTAACGATCGAGAATGTTGGCGATGGCGTTACGCACATCGAGCATGAGAAGACGAAGACCGCAGTGCTCCTCGTCGGGGCAGGAGCATTTGGTGTAGGCCGTATGGCTCACGCATCCGATCGGCGCGAGCGGGCCGTCGATGAGACGCACGACCTCGCCCATCGAGATGTTTTCCGGAGGCTTCGCGAGGAAGAATCCACCGTGCTTGCCGCGCTTGCCATCGACGATACCGGCCTCTCGGAGTTGAACGAAAATCTGCTCCAAAAACGGGAGGGGGATTTTTTCCCGCGCGGAAATCTCTTTAAGAGGAATGAGATCTCTACCGGCCTCTCGGGCAAGAACCATGTCGATCAACGCACGCAGGGCATATTCGCCGCGTTTGGTCAGTTTCATGGGCGCTCCAGGGCGAGGTGGGTTGAGGAAGAACCGAGCATAGGCCGATTTTATAGGCGTGTTTTTTGGAATTGAAAGACGCGATTCAGCTACGAGCACTTGTTAGTTTAAAACTAATGATTGCTTTGTTTCTTCATTATTCCCGAATGCAGCATGCAAAGTTAATGTGGTATTTATGATGTTATTTCCATTCGCTGAATATTGGTGGTTCTACGCTTCGTTTATTGTTTTTGTCCTCATCGTGCTTGCGCTCGACCTCGGAGTTTTTCACCGCAAGGCGCATGAGGTGGGATTCCGCGAGGCGCTCACTTGGAGTGTCATCTGGGTGTCGATGGCAGTGGTTTTCGGCCTCGCGTTCCACGAATTCGCGATCTACCGCCTCCAAAACTGCGAGCAACTCTTGGCGATTCCGGGATTCAACCCGCTTGAGGCGGCCCAGCGGAGCACACTGCAGTTTTTTACCGGCTACATCGTCGAGAAGGCGCTCTCGGTGGATAACATCTTCGTGTTCGTGGTGATTTTCACCTATTTCAATATCCCGAGTAAATACCAGCACCGGGTGCTCTTTTATGGCATCCTGGGAGCCCTGATCTTCCGCTGCGTCTTCATCGCCATGGGCTCGATTCTGATCCAATACTACTGGGTCGTCATCCTCTTCGGCGTGTTCCTGATTGTGACCGGCATAAAAGTGCTTCTTGCACCCGAGAAGCCGGTTGAACCTGATAAGAACCCAGTCTTGAAACTTCTTAAAAAGTTCCTGCCTGTCAGCCCGCAACTTGATGGTCAAAAATTCTTCACCCATCACAATGGCGTCCGTATGGCGACCCCGCTATTGGTCGCACTGATCTTGGTTGAAATCTCGGACATCGTCTTCGCGGTGGACAGCGTGCCGGCCATTTTTGCGATCACCAAAGAACCGCTTATCGTATTCACTTCAAATATCTTCGCTATCCTCGGACTCCGCGCCATGTTTTTCCTCTTGGCGGGCGTCGTTCACAAGTTCCGCTTCCTGAAATACGGCCTCGGACTCGTGCTCGTCTTCGTGGGCCTCAAGATGGTCTGGCTGAACCAAGTCTTCGGCGGTCATTTCCCGATCGGATGGTCCCTCGCCATCATCTCGACACTCATAGGCGGCTCGATTTTGGTTTCATTCATACTGCCGGAGAAGAAGCACTGAGGCAGAAAGCAGGATCGTTTGTAGATTCAGACACAGGTCGTGGCGCCCTACCCTTGCCCCTTGGTCTGCTTTACCTGCCGTTGAGAGGTTTTGCGTCGGGAGAGGCCGGTGGCCCTTCTCCAGGCTCGGCAGGGCTTGCCGAGGAACGGAATTCCGTATGCCGCACCAAGCCACCGGGCCGCGCTATATAGCCTGCGACTCCGGTGCAAACGACGCCCGCCATCGCCGAGGCCACCGCAAGCGGCACAGTGGCTGTCGGCCATCGCCGGGGGACTGTCATTGCCAGTCCAGCCAATCCAGCCATGGTATAAAAGACCCATACTGTGTTGTCTGCGCGGTCCATGTGCTCGTCCAACCAATCGGAGCCGGAATCATCTGAAATCTTGCGAATTGATTTGTAGGCTGCCGAGCCCGTTTCATAGACCGGCCATGCGGAAAATCCAGCCACGAGGAGGATCACCAAACCAGGTAAAAGCGCGGCCCGCTGTCGCACCGCCAAACCGACAACCAAAGCCACTACTCCCATGGCTGTTCCGATGATAGGCAGGTGATTGATCAGCAGATGCTGATACGCCGGATTTTGGAGTTCAACAAGCACTGGAAATAAGGCGCGCCAGTTGGAAAATCTTCCAAAGGCGAGATCACGTTAATTCTAGTCAGCAGCTTTGGCGACCGCCGCGTTGAACTTTTTCATGCCCTCAGCGGGGTTTTCTTGAAACTCTTTTTTGCACTCTCGGCAACAGAATTTGATTTCCTGGCCTCCATAGATGAAAACGACCGGCTTGCCCATCTCGCCCAGCTTGTCGCCCGAGATGAAGCAGGTTTGGAGCGGATACGGCTTAGGAGCAGCATCGGTGGCTTGGAGAACGAGTGGCGCAGCAATCATCATTGTAAGAGCCGCGAGGAGTTGAGTGGTTTTCATAAAAAAAAATATTCAGTAAATAAGATGAATAGAAGCAGGTCAGCTCCTGCAGTCAACAAAAGCATGGGGATTTAAAAATACGTTTTTTGATTTCTTACACAAAAAGAACGCTTCCTTGAATAATGAACTGAAGTCGTCTTAAATCGTCTGCTTTTCAATTTTGAATGCAATGCAGTCGTAGAGAACGCGATTTGGCGCGTAGTGGCTGCTACTGCGTCTCACCACGCTGAAATCACCACACATCGCGTGGCCTGATTTTTCCATTTCGTGATCCAGATTTTGGAAAGACTCGAGCACTTCGACGAGGCTGGAATTTTGAGAAAGAACAAGTGGACGGGAGCCGGGAACAATCAGGATGGAAAATGCCTCGATGCTCTCGACCAGAGTTCCGCCTGGGAAGACCATGCGCGTTTCCACTGTTTGCGCAGCGGCTTGGCGGGCTTCCAGCTTGATCATGCGCGCCATAGATTCGGGCGCGACCGAGTCGATGGCGTGCGCGATGGCATCGAGGAGGGCATTCCGAATTTTGGAGAGCTCGGTGAGTTCCTGTGGGCGCTGTAAATCAGCTTTCGAGTTAATGGCTTTCGCGAGGAGCGAGATTTCCTTTAAGTAGGCGTGGCGTTGAGAGTCCGGCACATAATACATCACAACGAGATGAACCGGCATGGAGTCGGAAGCTTCAAAATCTATTCCAGTGGGACTCCAGCCAACCGCACAATAGAGCTCGCCCGAGAGCTTCGTGGTGGCATGGGGGCAGGCCCACCCCTTGCCGATCGCGGTCGAGTGCGCCATTTCGCGGTTGAGGGCGTTTTCGGTGATGCCTTCGTCATTTGGCACATCAGGAATAGCTTCAAGCAAGGTCCCGAGAAAGCGCAGGGCATCGGTTTTGTTATTGTTTGGAAGCTCGACAAGGCGACCCTCTTGCAGAGCTTTGAGAAGTGCTTTCATGTCACGAGTGGATTAATCGATGCCGTATTTTTTGGCGAACCACGCATTCACAAGGTGGGTGAGCGTGGAGTAACACACTATCGTTAGGGCGATAAAAAACCAATAGGATGCAGGCAACGGAACAAACCTCATGAATTCCGCAATCTTGGGTGTGTAAGGAAGTGCCGATCCAATAGCTATAACGGCAATTGTTGTTCCCAGCAATGCCGGGCTTGCGCAGCTTTGAAAAAACGGGATTTTCCGCGTGCGAATGATATGCACCACCAAAGTCTGCGTGATAAGAGATTCGACAAACCACCCGCTGTGGAAAAGCGCGGCAGCGTAGCTGGCATCGGGAGCAATGCCAGGCCCTCCGGGAAACCGCGCACCCAGTGCCGCAGGAGCGGCCATAGCGAGGTCGTGGCAGTTGAAGTAAAACAACATCAGTGCGAATGTCGTGTAGTCGAATATGGAGCTGATCGGCCCGACAAACATCATGAAGCGCCGAACGTTGGCGAGGTTCCATTTTCTTGGCTTTTGTAAATATTCCTCATCCACGTTGTCTGAGGTGATGCCTGTCTGGGAAAGGTCGTAAAGGAGGTTGTTGACCAGAACCTGGATGGGGGCCATCGGCAGAAATTTGAGAAAGTAGCTGCTTCCCATCATGCTGAACATGTTCCCGAAGTTCGAACTCGAGCCCATGCGGATGTATTTTGTGATGTTCGCAAAAACCTTGCGACCCTCGAGAATTCCATCCCCCAGAACCATGAGACTGCGTTCCAGAAGGATGATATCGGCGGATTCCTTGGCGATATCGACTGCGGTGTCCACTGAAATTCCAACATCCGCAACCCGCATGGAAAGAGCGTCGTTGATTCCGTCGCCCATGTAGCCAATGACATGTCCCCGTTTTTGGAGCGCAACGATGATGCTTTCCTTCTGTGAAGGAGAGAGGCGTGCGAACACCGTTGTCTTCTCGGCAAGTTGTCCGAGTTCGTCGTCGTTGAGGTCGAGGATTTGGTCGCCAGTGATGATCTCGCCGGCTTCGAGGTGGACATCGCGGCAGATTTTGCGTGTCACAAGCGCATTATCGCCGGTTAGGATTTTTGTCGCGACGCCATAATTTGCCAGGGATGCTATGGCACTGCGGGCGGATTCTTTCGGAGGATCCAGAAACGCGATGTATCCCAACAAAACAAGGTCTATTTCATCCTGGATGGAGAACTTGGTTTTTTCTCGTGGGAATTCCCGGTAGGCGATGCTGAGAACCCGGTAGCCATCGCGGCTCAAGGCCTCGTATTCCTCGAGGAGGTCGTTTTTGATGAGGTCGATCATCATGAACACCTCGTCATCCACCTGATAATGTGTGCAGGCTTTGTAAATGTCCTCGACCGCGCCTTTGCAAATCAGAACGTGGTCGCCCTCATAGTCGACCACCACTGACATGCGCTTGCGCTGAAAATCAAACGGAATCTCGTCCACTTTGTGGCAACCCCGGTCGACATCCAGTTCGGTGTGGTTGAGGATAGCCCGGTCCAAAAGGTTGTGCAGACCTGTCTGGTAGTAGCTGTTCATGTAGGCGTATCGCAACACATCGCCGCTGTCCCGCCCTGTGACATCCACATGTTTCTCGAGAATGATTTTGTCTTGAGTGAGTGTTCCGGTTTTGTCCGTGCAAAGGATGTCGATGGCGCCAAGGTTTTGGATCGAATTGAGTTTTTTCACGATCACTTTCCTTTTTGACATGGAGAGAGCGCCTTTGGAGAGATTCACGGCCACGATCGTAGGAAGCATTTCCGGCGTCATCCCAAGCGAGATGCTCAATGAGAAAAGCAGCGCCCCGGTCCAGTCGTTTTTCGTGAGCCCGACAATGAGAAAAACAGCGCCCACCATGAAAAGCATGAATCGGATCATCAGCCATGTGAACCCCGAGATCCCGCGGTCGAAATCGGTTCTCACAGGAGCGCCGCCGAGTTTTTCCGAGATCGAACCGAAGTGTGTGCGGGTTCCTGTGTTGACCACGAGCGCCTTTGCACTGCCGCTCACGACATTGCTCCCTTGAAATACAGCGTTTGGCATTTCAATGACGGCGCATGAGGGAACCGGCGGCGCCTCGGCAAACTTTTCAACCGGCATGGCTTCACCTGTCAGGGAAGACTGGCTTACGAAAAAATCTTTCGCCGTCAGCAAGCGCAGGTCTGCCGGAATGATCGATCCCGCCTGAAGGACAACGATGTCGCCGGGGACGATTTCCGAGATGGATATTTCGATCTCGCGGTTGCCGCGGAGCACTTGGCAACTGCTATGCACCATCGCGTTCAATTTCTCCACCGCTTGGCTGGATCGGCTCTCCTGATAATAGGAGAGACTGACCGATATGATCACCATTGCGCTAACAATGGTGGCAGAAGCCGGGTTGCCAGTTGCCAGTGAGACCCCGGCGATGATCAGGAGTTGAATGACGAGAGGGTTTTTACACCGCATCAAGATTTCCGTGAGAAAACCGTGCTTTCGTTGGTGCCCAAAATTATTGGGTCCCCAGGCCGCTCGAAGGGACTCGAGATCTATTTCCTCAAGCCCCTCCTCGCGTGTCTTCATATGATCCAAGGCCTCTGCATGGGTCATGCAACAAACTTGAAGCAGCAGTCTCTCGTGCTCCGTTATAGATTCACGAGCCGCCATTTTGGCTTGAGAGAGCCCCACTGGCGTGATTTTCCCAAATGACGAAATCTTCAACATGTCGCGCAAAGCTAAAAAACCATCGGAAGTCCGAAGGCTAACCATCCTCTTGCCGAGATGTGAGGCCGACCAGTAGTGTCTTAACCTAATGGCTTTTGAAACGGGCTGGGAATGAATCCCAGAGTTCTGATCACAAGGGTGTTCTGCCGTTGACGCGAAGGAAACAAAAAAAGCACCTATGAGGAATGATACCAAAAAATGGTGTCTGACGAGATGGATAGCCTTTGTGCGTCCACAGCAGGAAAGAGAGTGAGTGAACCTCAGCGTTGGTCGCGGGGTTTGAGTTTACCGGATCATCTCATTGTGCTCCCCAACGACTGGAGGCGATTCAACATGAACTTGCTAGGAAGTCCGAGCTTCAGTTCTGACGCTGAAGCCCAGCAATCAAGCGCAGGGGGTCAAACTTTTCGCTTGGTCCCTGCAGGCACGATCTCCCGGATGACATCGGCAGGCGGGTGAAATTACAGAGCAGAAGGTTTTAACTGAGTTCCTTTTTTGCTAAGAGAAAGGAAAATCGGCAGCACGACGAGCACGAGTGGAAGTTGAAAGACCAATCCTGAAATGATGGCGATGGCGAGGGGTTGGAGCATTGCGGAACCTTCACCAAGGCCGAAGGCGAGGGGCGCGAGGGCCAGAATTGCGGCGAATGTTGTCATAGCAATCGGGCGCATCCGATTCACTCCAGCCTGTATAAACCGATCCGCCGACTCGGGCAGTTCAAGGTATTCGGAGTAATAGAAGATGGCTACTTCGGTTACGATGCCAAGGACCATGGTCATCCCCATCCGAGAGGTGATGTTGAATTCCGTTCCTGAAAGCCACAGGCCCAAATAGACCCCTGCGACAGCGAGGAGCGTCGTGGCAAGCATAGCTCCAGCGACACGGAAGCTTTCGTAGAGAAAAAGCAGGAGGAGAAAAACCAGAGCCGCAGCAATAACGAGAATGATGCTGAGTCCGCGAAAAGCGATTTGCTGCTGTTCGTAGAGTCCGCCTAGAGAAAATTGGACATCGTTGGGTAGAAGACCAGGTTGGGACAGCGCATGCTTAACGTCGGCGACCGTTGAGCCAAGATCGCGACCGGAAATCCGCGCTGTGACGGCGACCATGCGCTTGAGGTCGTCACGAGTGATTTCCGGCTGACCTGTGACCGAACGCACCGTGGCGACGCGTTTGAGCGGAAAGAGATGCCCGTCGGGGGCTCGCAAGTGAAAAGAACCAAGATCGGATTCGGTTTTTCGATCACTTTCGGGAACCCACACTCGCACGCCAATCACCTTGGGTCCACTTTGGATGGATGTCGTGACGGTCCCGCTGAGAAAATCTTTGACCGCCTTGGTGATGGCATCAGGGTCCATTCCCTCGAGAGCCGCTTTAACGCGATCGACTTCGATGTTTAAGGCATCGCCGGCAGGGATAATGCCATTATTGACTTCGACAACGCCAATGACCTTTGAAATGGAATCGTCGACCGCGGCTGCAGTTTTCTCCAGAACCGCTTCGTCATCGGAGTAGAGTTTGATTTCGATGGGCTGCGGGACACTGGTCAGATCGCCAATGAGATCCTCCATGAGCTGGAGAGTTTCGATTTTTAATCCGGGAATCGTCTCTTCGACTTTGGCGCGAACCTCGCTCATGATCTCCTCGATTTCACGGCGTGGCTGGGGTTTCAGTCGCACAAAAAAGTCTCCAAGATTGGCCTCTGAAATGCCGCCGCCCAGTTGAAGCCCAGTCCGACGGGAGTAGGTGAGCACCTCTGGTGTTGACTGCAAAATGGCTTCTACCCTGCGCAGGAGACGATCCGTCTCGGAGAGCGAAGTCCCGGGCGGCGAAAGATAATCCAAAATAAAACCGCCTTCGTCCATGACAGGCATGAAGCCCGTTGCCCCATTTTTGAAACCCAGGAATCCCCCAACCAGGAGCGGAGCGATGAAAAGGAGTGCCAAGAGAGGCGCGGCAATCAGTTGGCGCATTCCGCGTTCGTAAAGCCGTTGAATGCTCCGAAAGATAGAGCCACTCTCGTCGATATTCCCATCGCGGGCAGAGAGGAATCGCGCCGCCAAGATCGGGACTCCGACAAGCGTAACGAAAAATGAGATGACCAGACTCGATGCCATGGTCAGCGAAAGGGCCTTGAAAAATGCGCCGGTGACTCCCGAGAGGAAAGCAAGCGGCGTGAAGATGATAATCGTCGCAGCCGACGAGCCCGCCAGCGGTCTCGAAAACTCTGCTGCAGCAACAAGGACGCGCGATCGAATGTCACCCAGGCCCTCCTCGCGGATTCGCCGGATGATGTGCTCGATCATAACAATCGCATCATCAATAATCAAACCGACCGCCGCCGCCATTCCCCCGAGGGTCATGATGTTGAAACTCATGTTGAGCACGGAGAGCAGTAAGATAGTGGCCGCTAAAACAGATGGCACTGTGAGCACCGCGATCAAAGTCACTTTCCAATTGCGCAGAAAGACGAGTAAAATCAGCGCGGCCAGGGCGACGCCAATGAGCACGGCGTCGCGGGCGCTGGAGGCTGAGGCCGTGATGAGGCCGCTTTGGTCATACCAGTTTGCTACATGAACATCAGAGGGGAGATGTTTTTCCAACTCCGCGAGCTTGGATTTGATCCCGGCTGCAATTTGCACAGTGTTCCCGCCAGGCTGCTGATAGACTTGGAAGATCACCGCGTCGCGTCCGTCAGCTGTCACTCGAATCCACTGCGGCTCAGTCGAGACCTCGACCGTGGCAACATCGTCGAGCAGCACGACGCCCTCTGGAGTCGAACGCAGAACCGTCTTGGGAATCTCTTCGATTTTTTGAAATCGTGTATCGGAAAGAACCAAGTAGAGTTTATCGTTCTCCTCGATGTGGCCTACTGCAGTGAGGACATTCGAAGCAGAGAGGGCTGCGGACACATCGGACAGTGTGAGGCCGAAGGACTGAAGCTTGGCAGGATCGGCGGTGACGCGAAACTCCTCATTCTCACCGCCCTGCACGCCAATCCGTGAAACGCCGTTGACGGTCGTGAGAGCCGGTCGGAGTGTGTAGAGGGCGAGATCACGCAGCTCGCCAAGCGAGTGCGTGCCTGACGTCAGGCTGAAGGCGATGACCGGGAAAACCGATGGATCCATTCGTTCCACTCCAAAGACCGTGCCTGGAGGCAGCAAGGGAATGATCTTGTTGACCTCAGACTCGACTTGGAGCAAGCCGCTCGTCATGTCCTCGCCCCAGTCGAAACTCACGCTGATCTCCGCACTTCCACGACTCGTCGTCGAGCGCACGCCGCGCACTCCGGGAACCGCCCGGACGGCTTCTTCCACAGGCGTTGTGACTTCGACAACCATTTGCTCGGCAGGCCGGTCGCTGGCCTCGAGGCTGATGCGAACACGCGGAAAGCTAAGCTGCGGAAAAAGGCTGACTGGCAATTGAAAACTGCTGACCACCCCGGCGATGGCGAGCACACCGAAGAGAAAAAGCAAGGACCTTGTGTGCCTGTGGATCCAATCTGTGAAACTCACGGCGCGACCTCCACGGCCATCCCGTCTTCGAGTTCATAATTGCCCAGCGATACCACGGCCTCTCCCTCTTGAAGGTCGGAGTCGAGCACCTCAGCTTCTCCACCCGAGACGATCCCGAGACGCACTGCGTGGGCCACGGCGTGGCCTTCACGAATCGTGAATAATTGCCAGCCATCGTCCTTCGGAAGTAGAGCAGATCGCGGAACGACAAGCGCGTTTTCGGACTCGCGACCGATCTCCGCCCGCAGGTATCCCTCCAGCAAAAGGCCCGTGTCAGCCGGAAGCTTGACATAGACATCCACGAGGCGGCTGGTTGGGTTGATGCGGAACGTTACGAGGCGAGCGGTTCCCTTGATCTCACGATTACTCGGCTGATTCACTGGAAAAAGGGAGACCGTCATGTTTTTGGAAATCGCCGCGACATCTTCCGGCTCGACCCCGATCTTAGCCTCGACCTCGTTCTTTGCGATAATCTCGAGAAGCGTGTTTCCGGCTGGGACAGCCTGACCATCCTGCACCGCAAGGCTTGCGACGATCCCCTCCGATGCGGCCCGAACGACTCCGGCACTGTCAGCCCCCTCGTTTTCTAAGCTGGCCAATTGGAGCTCCGCCTCCGTTGCTGCTTTCTGCGCGGTGTTGAGTTCCTGATTCGTTGCGAGCTTCATCTCGAAACGTTCCTTGGTTTGTTGGAATTCCTTGCGCGCGAGTTCCGCCGCGCCGCGTGCCTGATTCACCAGCAATTGCGTGGCCGGGCTGGCGGCTATTTCGAGCAATGGCTCATCTTTTTGCACCACCTGCCCGGGAGCGACGAGGACATGGTTGACCCGCGCCTCGTAAGCAAGCGAGGCTGTTTGGAGTTTACCAGGCTGTGCGATCACGCTGCCATAGGCGGTGATCACTTCCACAATCGTTTTGCGCACGACTTTCGTGGTTTCGACAGAAGCCGTGGAATTTTCTGCTTCGGTTTCCTTCTCGGGCGAGGCTTCTGGTGCGCCACGGTGAAGCCAGAAAAAGGCCGCGACAGCTGCAAGAGCGAGGAGGATTGTGGCAGTGAGGACGCGGCGTAGGTTCATGAAAGTCGGGCTTGAGGGAGATAGCGGCCTGAGGCGATTTCCAAAGCGATCCAGGCCTCGACCAGTTGTTGTTTGAGTTTGAGAAGTTCGACCTTCCGGAGGATCAGATTGTAACGACTTTGGTAGTAGCTGATGACATCGGTGTTTCCTTCATCCAGTGCGGCCTTGGCAGTCGCAACGAGGCGCTCGAGCGCCGGCACGGCTTTCTCCGCCTCGGCAACTTGGGCATTCAGCAAGCGGATGTCGGATAGGGCGGTCGCGATGTCGGATCGCGCCTGAAAAACCCGCGCAGTGTATTCGTCAAAAAGCTTCTCCCGGGTTGCACGCTCAGTGCCGATTGTCCCTTGGTTTCGGTCGAAAATCGGAATATCTACGGTGACTCCATAGCCCAGCGTTTGGACATTCGAGGTGTCGCCAGCACGGCTAAAACCGAGGGAGATTTTTGGAAACTGTGCGAGAATCGCAGCACGCAAGCTGGCATCCTGACTTTCGTATCCGGCCTTGAGCGCCAGAAAATCCAGACGACGCGTCTCCAAACCAACGGTTAGTTCGGACTCCGAGGGTGGCAGGAACATTGCAGACAGCCGAGGGGGTTCTACTCGAGCGGGTGTGCCCGGAGGAAAACCCATAGCGCGATTCAATGCGAGTCGTTCTTTCGCGAGTTCCTGTTCAAGACCAAGCGCAGTCAACCGGGCATCCGCGCTCGTCGACTCCGCCGCAGACAAATCCAGAACCGTCTTCTCATGAAGGTCCACCGCTTTTTTGAGCGTGACCACATTTTCGCGTAGCGCCTGATCGGCTTCCTGAGCCGCTGCCAGCTCGGCTTCCAGCGAGGCCACTTTGAAAACTGAAATGCGCGCCGCCTGAGCCGCCTGCCATTCCACCCAGGCAACATCGAGATCCACCGATCGGACATTCGCACGGGCCGATTCGATTTTCGGCAATAATGTGATGAGTGAGGTGATATCCCAGCTCGCGCCAAAACCATACGCTGTCACCGTCCCGGCGGTATTGCCACCAACCACGAAATCCCGCCCGTAGGCGACTTGCGGGTTTGGCAACACACCGGCCTGCACAAGCTGCGCTATGGCCAACCCCCTGCGGTCACGCTCCGCTCGCAGCGTCGGATTGAGAAGCACGGCCAGGACAGCCGCCTCATCGGGATTCAACCCGTTGCGCAAATCTATCTTCACTGGACGAAGAATAGGATGCTCGAGCTTCAACGCCTCCACTTGCAAGACCGCCACCTTCGGCACTTTCAGGTTAGCCTCGACAGCCGCCGTCGTAAGAGGCTTGGGATGATAGATCGAGCAGCCACCCAAAATAAAGAGGAAGACAAGAGAAAAGAGCGGCCAGATTACTTTGTAAAATCGGCAGAAAAGCATCGGCGGGAAACAATAGGAGACGTTCCTGCGTCTAGCAATGTGTTTTCACAAATCTTCGTCTTCATCCTCGCTGGCATAACGCTCGGCAGTCTCCTCCGAGATCCTATGCTTCGAGTAACCCATCATGGACTGTTTTGGTTAGGGGCTCACCCCGAAGCAAAAACAGACGGGGGCTTGACTCTCAAATCCCAGTCCAGCAGGCTCCGGGCGTGAAGACAATCGCTTCCAACCTCAAACTCCGAGCCAACGCACCAGAGCGCCGAAGACGATTTCTTTTGAGCTAGTTAAATTCCATTTTCTGGCAGTGAAATACTCCATTCCCATGCTCAGGCTTAAAAGAGTATTATTTCTCATTGGAGCCTTCGTTTTTGGTCTGCAAGGAGGTGGGGACCTCTATTCTCAAGTCTTGTTTGATAATACCAAGGCAGAGCAGTCCGGAAATGCGGATTGGATTATCGACAATACTTTTCCTGTTCCATCCCCCAGCATTACAGGCATCACCTCCAGCACTTCCGAAAACTACTGGACCGGAGCTTTGAGCACCTGGGGCGTCGAACTTGCGAAACTATGGAAAGCCGGTGTGATTTCTCTTGCCGGGAACGGTTTGGAAACGTTGCCCTCCAGTGGACGGATCACCTATGGAAATGGGACAAATTCGCAGGACCTTTCCAAATACAGCGTCTTTGTAGTTTGCGAGCCGAATATTCTTTTCACCGCAGCGGAAAAGGTGGCCATCTTGACTTTTGTGAAAAATGGGGGCGGACTTTTCATGTTGGCAGATCACACCGATTCCGACCGCAATTTTGATGGAGAAGACTCCTTGATGATCTGGAACGATTTGATGAGCAACAACGCGGTTGAAACGAATCCGTTTGGCATTTCCTTTAATTCGGACAGCACCACCCCGTATTCCGTTAGCGTCGACGGCTCGACCGGAAATCCCATCACCCGGGGGGTCGCTGGGACGGTATCCACCCTGCGATACGCCTCTGGTTGCACCATGACGATCAACGACACGACTAAGGCCCATGCAGCCGTTTGGTCGGGGAGCGCAAGCACCAAGGTGATGATGTTATACGGGACATATGGCAAAGGGCGCTTTGTAGCGATCGGGGACAGTTCGGTGGTGGAGGACAGCACAAACTCTGGAGGCACGACCTACGATGGATGGACGAACACGGTGAGCAACGGTTATGCCGCCTTGAATGCGTGCATCTGGTTGCTCGAGAAGTTGATTCCTCCAACTGCAACTACGTCACCTGCGTCGAGCATTTCATCCACCGCGGTCACCTTGAATGGAATAGTGAATCCGAACGGGCTTAATACAACGGCCAAGTTTGTTTATGGAACTACCACAAACTATGGTTCAGTGATAAATGTGAATGGGACTTTGTCGGGGACAAATTCGACCAATGTGAGCGTGGGGTTGACCGGCTTGTCTGCTGGAACGACTTATCATTATGCATTGGTGGCAACAAACTCTGGGGGAAGCGCCCAAGGTGAAGATTTATCCTTTACGACATGGACGGCGTTGCAGGCATGGCGGCAACAGTGGTTTGGAACAACGATCAACAGCGGTTCGGCAGCAGATACTTATGTGAAAACTGGGGATGGGCTTTCAAACATTATGAAATACGCACTCGGATTGAACCCTCTTGTCGTCAGCAGTAATCCTATTTCGTTTAGTTTGTCTGGGAATTACCTGACGATGACAGTTCCTCGCAGCAGTAGTTCAACTGGGATCACCTATGCTTTGGAGTCCACCGGAAACCTGATGAATGGATGGAGCACTAATTCAATAGTCATTGATTCGAACACGCCGACCCTTTTGAAGGGGCACGATACGAATCCTGTGAGCGGGACTGGGCAAAGGTTTATGCGGCTAAAGGTTACCCAACCTTAACCAGACAAGTAGGTAGCGAACCCCGTCGAACTCATCCCGCTATCGGCGGGGATAAAGATTGTCACCGATTCTGGTTCGGGATCGGGCTGGGAGGCCAAGCGAGCCTTGATTCTTTGAGGGGGAGATCAGAACGACTTCTTTCACGAGTCCAAGTTTTTCGAAAATCCCGATCAACTAAGCCAATGAGTCGGACTGCGTCCATTGAAGGCTGTGAAGGGCGGAGCGGGGGAAGGGGTGGCAGGTGTTATGCCAGCCTCTTCACACATCGCAAAAGTTCCGAGAATAAGATATTGACAGAAAATGGCTAAGCTTTAAGATTGTAGCAGAGGCAAAGCATTCACACCATAAGATCAAATTTCAAATGAAAACCAAAAACTACGCCAAGTCGCTTCTCGGCATCGCCTTCATCGCCAGCGGCAGCCTCCTCAGCGCTCGCGCAGCCGAAGAAACCCAAGCGCAACTCCTTGCTCAAGCAAAGATCACTCAGATCGCAGCAGAAAAGACTGCGCTCACGAAAGTTCCAGACGGAAAAATTAGCACCTCAGAGTTGGAAAAAGAACATGGTAAACTCATCTGGTCATTCGATATCGCCATGCCGAAGTCCAAAAGCATAACAGAGGTCCAAGTGGACGCTCTCAGCGGGAAGATCGTTTCCACCCGGGTCGAGACGCCCAAGGATCAAGCCAAAGAAGCTGCCGCTGATATGAAAGCAAAATGAAAATTACTATATTTTTAGGTGCCGTGCTTTCTGCAGGTCTGCTTGCTGGCTGCGCAACGGACAAATGTGAAAAGTGGGAAAAATGCATTCCGATGTCTCAGCCCAAGGTGACCAAGCAAGCCGCACAAGAAGCTGCTCTTGCCAGGGTTCCTGGCACTGTTAAGGGGGGCGAACTTGAGAAGTATAAAGGGAGGTTCTATTGGTCGTTCGACATCGCCACGAAAGGTTCTACCGAGATCACCGAAGTTGCAGTCGATCCCGATACCGGCAAGGTCGTTTGGATGGGGGTGGAAAAGCCTGCCTCCAGACAGAAGCATTAGTCGGATCGCACGCGCCCCGAAATTGCCATCGAGTATTTTCTACGCATCATCTCACGGCGTGCTTCAGCCGAAATCTTGCTTCTCAGGCAGGTCCTATATGATCACCATTGCGCTGACAATGGCGGCAGAAGCTGGGTTGCCAGTTGCCAGTTGCCAGTTGCCAGTGAGACCCCGGCGATGATCAGGAGTTGAATAACGAGAGGGTTTTTACACCGCATCAAGATTTCCGTGAGAAACCGTGCTTTCGTTGGTGCCCAAAATTATTGGGTCCCCAGGCCGCTCGAAGGGACTCGAGATCCATTTCTTCAAGCCCCTCCTCGCGTGTCTTCATATGATCCAAGGCCTCTGCATGGGCCGTGCAGCAAACTTGAAGCAGCAGGCTCTCGTGCTCCGTTATAGATTCGCGGGCCGCCATTTTGGCTTGAGACAGCCCTACTGGCGTGATTTTTCCAAATGACGAAATCTTCAACATGTCGCGCAAAGCTAAAAAACCATCGGAAGTCCGAAGGCTAACCATCCTCTTGCCGAGATGTGAGGCGGACCAGTAGTGTTTTAACCTTATGGCTGTTGAATTGGGCAGGGAATGATTGAAATTTTAGGGCATGAAACGTTGGCGCTGCATCCCGTCAGTCAGAATTTTAATTTTATGAATACAACATTACTTGTTTTGGCTGCCGGCATGGGCAGCAGGTATGGAGGATTGAAGCAGATGGACGGCGTAGGGCCGGGCGGGGAGACCCTGCTGGACTACTCGGTGTATGATGCGGCGCTTTCTGGCTTTGACCGGGTTGTGTTTGTGATTCGGCGGGATTTTGAGGAGGAGTTCAAGGACCGCGTGGGCCGTCGCTACGAGGATCGCTTGGATGTGGGCTATGCCTTTCAGCAACTCAATGATCTGCCGGAGGGCTTCAACGTGCCGGAAGGCCGCACAAAACCTTGGGGCACGGGACACGCTATTCTCGCAGCCGGCGATGCGGTCGATTCCCCGTTTGTGGCGATCAATGCGGATGATTTTTATGGTCGGGATGCGTTTGCGGCTGTCGGCGGATTTTTGAAAGCCCATGAGGAAAACGGAACGCGTTTTTGCATGGGCGGCTACAGACTTGATGCGACTCTCTCCGAGCACGGCAGTGTATCTCGCGGGGTGTGCCAGGCGGATGCGGATGGATTACTCAAGACGGTGCGCGAGCACACGCAGATCCAACGCACGGCGCAGGACATCACGGATTTGGCGGAGGGTGTGGGATTCAGCGGTGCGGAGCGTGTTTCCATGAACTGTTGGGGCTTCACTCCGGCGGTGTTTCCATTACTGGAAGCGGGATTTAAAGATTTTCTGAAGGCTCGCGGAGGCGAGGAAAAATCGGAGTTCTACATTCCAAACGCTGTGGCGGACATAATCTCCAGTGGAAAGGCAACCGTGCAACTCGTGCCCGTGGAGAGCCAGTGGTTCGGCGTGACCTACCGCGAGGACCGGCCTTTGGTGGCAGCGGCCTTGGCGGAACTGACCGCGAAGGGGGAGTATCCCACGCCGCTGGGCTGAGGAAGGTAGTGCCTACTGCCGATGGGATCGAAGGCTCTTTAAGGCCGTTCTGTCTGAAAAATGGGCCATATCAGAAGATGGCATGATGCCTTTTATCGGCCGAGGGCTTTGCTGAGGGCGCGGCTGAGGACTTTGAGGGACTTGACACGGGCATACCACTTGAAGTTGGCGGGAATGACGGTCCAAGGGGCGAGATCGGTGCTGGTTTTTTCGAACATGTCCTCGGCGGCTTCGATGTGTTCGTTCCAGCGTTTGCGGTTGCGCCAATCTTCGTCGCCGATTTTCCAGTGTTTGTAAGGATCGGCGGCGCGGGATTTGAAGCGGACGAGTTGCTCGTCTTTGGATACATGGAGCCAGAGTTTCACGAGCACGGTGCCATCATCGACGAGCATTTTTTCGAAATCGTTGATCTCCCCGTAGGCGCGCTGCCAGGCAGGCTCGGTGCAGAAGCCCTCGACACGCTCGACGAGCACACGCCCATACCAGGAGCGGTCGTAGATGGCCATGTGGCCACGCTGCGGGAGCTTTGACCAGAAACGCCACATGTAGTGACGGGCAAATTCCTCAGTGGTGGGTTTATTGATGGAATAAACGCGAAGGAGCCGGGGATCGAGGCGCTCGGTGAGACGCTTGATGGCTCCGCCCTTGCCAGCGGCGTCAGGGCCCTCGATGACGATGACGATCGGAATCTGCTTCTCGTGGAGCTCGAGCTGCATATTGAGAAGCTCGAGCTGATATTGCTTCACCTGACTCTTGTATTCCTCCTGAGTGAGGGATTTCGACTGGTCGAGGTCGTTGAGACGGATGCGTTCTTTTGGCATGGATGACGGGAAGCGGTTTTTAAACAGGATTTGCAGGATGAACAGGAAAAAGGTGGCGGCGATTCAAGAGCTCAATCCGGACCTCAGTATTTCAAAATCCGCTCCAGAAATTGCTTCACAGCGGGTTGGCGGGGGTTTTCAAAAAACTCTCCAGCAGCCGCGCACTCGAGCACGCCACCATCGGCGATGAAGGCGACGCGGTCGGCCGAGCGGCGCGCGAAGCCCATCTCGTGAGTGACGAGAATGATGGGTTTGCCGGATTCACGGAGTTCCACAATCACATCGAGAACTTCGGCGGTCATCTCTGGATCGAGAGCGGATGTGGGTTCGTCGAGAAGGAGAAAAGCAGGATCCACAGCGAGCGCGCGGGCTATGGCAACACGCTGGCGCTGACCTCCGCTGAGTTGTGCAGGTTGCTTGGCCGCATGATCGGCGAGGTGAAAGCGTTTTAGGACATCCATGGCTCGGTCGCGGGCAGTTGCGGAATCAATCCCATGAACCTCGGTGAGCGGGAGCATGACATTTCCCAGGGCGCTGAGGTGGGGAAAGAGATTGTAGGCCTGAAAAACAATACCCGTGTGGCTGCGGTGGATTCTCAAGCGCTCCGCGTCCTGCGGTAGAGGTTCGCCATTGACGAGGATTTCGCCCGAGTCGGGGGCATCCAAGCCTGCAAGAAGACGGAGGAGGGTGGACTTGCCTCCGCCGGATGGTCCGATGAGCGCGAGGGTATGGGTAAAATCCGCCTCAAAATTCACGGCATCAAGGACAGTCTGGGATCCGAATCTTTTGGTGAGGCCGCGCAGGAGGATTTTCATTTTTTGCGGAGCTTCTCAGGAATTTCGTCGGGAATGGCTCGAAAGTCAGGGAGGGGAACTTCCACGATTTCCTCTACGATGACGGGATCGAATGGCACGCCGGGAGCCACGGGTGGCGCGGCGCGGAGGTCGGTGAACGCGACATAGCCGGTGCGGTTATCGAGCAGGCGCACAAATGCATAGCCCGAGTCTTTTTTCAGCAGACTGAGAGCCAGATCCTTTTCGAGCTTCTCCGGCGGGAATGCCTGGGCTGGCCCGCTTCGAAAGAACTCCGCGCGCCGGACCGTCAGATACTCGGGTGGCGACTCCTTGTCGAAGTGCTCCACGGCCGCGCATCCGGTCAGGAGCAGGCAGGCAATGAGACTGAGGCGTTCACGTTTCATAGCGCACTTTGGATTCCAAATATTTCGTCCAGAGCGAAACTGGCAGGGTGAGCACAAGATAGCAGATGCCGAGTGGAACAAAACTCTCAAAGGTGCTGTAGGTCGCGGAATTGATCTGGTTTGCCGCAAAGGTCAGTTCGGGGATTCCAATGATGTAGAGCAGCGAGGAGTCCTTGATGAGCGAGGAGAACTGACCCGCAACGGGAGGCAGAATCTGGCGCAGCACTTGGGGAAAAATGACAAAGCGGTAGGTCTGCACAGGTGTGAGTCCAATGGCGCGCGCGCTGTCCCATTGGGAGCGACCGACACTCTCGATGCCGGCGCGTATGATTTCCGCAATGTAGGCGCCGCTGAAGAGCGAAAGGATCACGATTCCGACCGATAGCCGGTCATTCCAGCCCACGGCGTTTGCGATGCCGTAGAATCCAAAAAGCACGAGCACGAGAAGCGGGAGTCCCCTAACCGTCTCGACATAGGCGGCAGCTGTGTAACGCAGAGGCAGAAAAGCCGAACGACGCGCCAGCGCGGTGAGAGCGCCGATGGCTGTGCTAAGCAAGAGGGCCGCAGCCGATATGCCGATCGTGGCGGCCCAGCCATTCAGAAATGTGACGCGGTAGCCCCACACCTGCTCCCAGTTTTTGAGGGAATGCGAAAAGGCCAGCCAACACAGACCGGAGTAGACCAGAAGGAGGATAATGATAGTCACGGTCTTTGCAGCAGGCCGTGCCGGACTCGCCGGACTATCGATGAAAAAACCAGCCGTCATATCAGCTCAGGATGCGGAGGCCTCCACCGAAACCAATTCACCTCCTGAGAAACGGAGGCTTAACTGGATCGGATGGCAACACACGGAACAGTCTTCGATCATCTCGACAGACGAGTGAGAGGTGTCGGCTAAAATGCCGAACAACTCACCACAGTAGGGGCACTCGATCTCGACATCCTCGACGCCATCCATCGCTAATTAGTCCTCCAACCGGATTTTCTTCGCATCGCTCCAGAGGCCTTCGAGGTCGTAGAAGGCGCGTTTCGAATCCAAGAAGAGATGGCAAATGAGCCCGCCAAAATCGGTGACGATCCATTGGCTCACAGGGAAGCCATCGGCCGAAATGGGTCGCTCTTCACATTCCTCTCGAGCCTTTTCGCGGATCGATGAGGCGATGGCCTTGAGCTGGGGTTCCGAGTTTGCGGAGCAAATGAGGAAGAAATCGGTAAAGTCGGAGACGCCTCGCATGTCGAGAAGGACGATGTCTTCGGCCTTTTTATCAGCGGCGGCCGAGGCGCAAACGCGGGCGAGTTTTTCAGTGTCAGTCATTCAGGTAAAGTTGATGCCGATCGAGAATCGCGTAAACGGCGTCCGGCAGCAAGTAGCGAACCGAGAGGCCTCGGGCAATGCGATTCCGGATGTCTGTGGAGGAAATATCGATATTGCGGCTGATAACTGGAAAGCCCTTGGCAGGCTCCAAGTCTCCCCGGGCCAGCACGACGAAGGATGCCGACTTCTTCAGCTCGTCAATTTCCCTCCATGTGTGGAGCGCATGGACATTGTCCTCTCCGATAAAATAAAAAAACTCAGCCTGTGGAAAACGCTGCTGCATGAGCTTCACCGTATCGATAGCGAAGGACGCTCCCTCGCGCTCGGCCTCACAGGCATCCATTGAAAACCGGGACTCCCCAGCGATGGCCGCCTCGACCATTTCGCAACGAAGACGGGCAAGTGACGGCGGGTGTTCCAACTTGTGGGGAGAAACATTCGCCGGAATAAAAATGACACGATCCAAGCCGAGGGACTCCATGGCATCGCGCGCCAGAATGAGGTGTCCGTGGTGAATTGGATCGAAGCTCCCGCCGAACAAACCGATTTTTTCTGAAGAAATCATTTCGACAGCCCTCATCAAATCTGGTTTTCCCCTCCTCATGCCATCCCAAAATCCCGGTCAGCTTCTTCTCGTTGGTGTTCCCGGCGCAGAACTCGATTCCGAATCCGCCCGCCTCTTCCGTCAAATCCAGCCCGGAGGATTCATTCTCTTCGGTCGAAACATCAAGACCCCCCAGCAACTCCGCAAGCTCATCGACGACCTCCGCGATCTGAGCAGCGTGGAGCCGATCATCACGATCGACCAAGAGGGTGGCCGTGTGTCCCGGCTCAAACTCATCGGCAACGAACCTCCCAACGCCCAGCAACTCCGCGACTGCGGAAATCTGGATTTGATCCGCCGTCATGGAGACATCACCGGCCGCATCCTGCGCATTTTCGGCTTCAATCTGGACCTCTGCCCCGTGCTGGACATTTCCTTCGACGACGAAGCCGACAATTCACTTCGCGGGCGGTGCTACGGACGCGATGTTGCCGAGGTCATTGAAAAATCCAGCTCCTTCAACGAGGCACTACGAGCCACTGGCGTGATGAGCTGCGGCAAGCATTTCCCCGGCTATGCCTCGGCTGGCCTCGACCCGCACCACGAACTTCCCCGCATCGAGCGCTCAAAGGAACTCATGGAAGAGCACGAACTCGCCGTCTTCAGGCACTTCGCAAAATCGGTGGATAGCATGATGATCGGCCACATTGCCGTTTCAGGACTGGACGCAGTGAACCGCCCCGCCTCGCTCTCACCCGTCATCATCCGCGACCTGCTGCGGAAGGATATGGGATTTGAGGGCCTAGTGATGACAGACGATCTCGATATGGGAGCCATTCTAAACCACTACGGATTCGATGAAACGATGCGCCTCGGCATCGAAGCAGGCAACGACATGCTCATGATCTGCCACCGCATCGAAATGGCCGCTGCCGCGAAGAAGGCCATCGACACCATGGGCAAAAAACTCGACGAGGCCCTTGAAGCCATGGCGCGCTGCAAATCCCGCCTCGCACCACCCACGTCGTTTTCATTGGAGGCTTTCCATACGGTAGACGCCGAAATTTACGACCTTCGCGTGGCTGTTCTCGGGCCGGAGCTAGCCGCGCAGCGCAGTCCAGAAGACGGCAAACGCTCGCCCGTGGAGCTTTATTAATACCTCTTGCCCAGTTATTCTTAAATTACTTTGAGCACGCCCAACCGAGTCAATATCCGCACGCCTGATGTCATGGCCCATGTGCAGGCACAGGTTGAAAAACATTATCGCAGCGAGTTGGTGGAGAAGATTCGGACGCAAGGCGGCGTGCTTCAGGTCGGCAACACGACCATTCGGTTGGCGAAGGAATTCGGTTTTTGCTATGGTGTTGAGCGCGCTATCGACTTGGCCTATGCGGCAGGGAAGGTTTTCACAGACCGGCGGATTTTTCTTCTGGGTGAAATCATCCACAACCCGGATGTGAATGCCCAGATGGACGCGCTCGGTATCCATCATCTCGCGGCCCACCCTTCCGACGCTGATCTGAAAAACTTGAAGGCTGATGATGTCGTGATCGTGCCGGCATTCGGAGCCGAGGTGTCGGTGATCGATGCGGTTAAAGCTCATGGGTGCCAGATCGTGGACACAACCTGCGGAGATGTGATGAGTGTCTGGAAGCGTGTGCGGCAAAATGCCACCGAGCGGGTCACCTCGATCATCCACGGCAAGGCCTCGCATGAGGAGACGCGCGCAACGGCCTCGAGAGCCCTTGGTGGTGACGGACTGGGGCATTTTGTAATCGTGCTGGATTTGAAGCAGTCTCAACAGGTGGCCGACTTCATGGTCCAAGGCGGTGACCCTGCGGAGTTTCTCGCCGCCTTTGGTGGAGCGGTAAGCCCGGGCTTCGACCCACTGCAACACCTGCAGCGCATCGGCGTGGCAAACCAAACCACCATGCTGCGCAGCGAAACCGAGGCCATTCAGAACCTGCTACGGAAAGCTGTGGCCACGCGCGACGGAGGCAGCACGGCAAACTTCCGCTACTTCGACACGATCTGCGGAGCCACGCAGGATCGTCAAGACGCCCTCTTCCAACTCCTGAACGAATCCCTCGACATGCTCATGGTCGTGGGAGGTTACAATAGCTCGAATACGACGCATCTGGCCGAAATCGGCTCAGAAAAGCTACCCACCTGGTTCATCCGCAACGCGGACTGCCTGACCTCAGCGAACGAAATCCGGCACTTCGACCTGCACGCAAAAAAAGAAATCGTTTCTAGGGATTGGCTTCCAGAGAGGAAGAACCTGACCATCGGCATCACAGCAGGCGCCAGTTGCCCAAACAGCCTCATCGAAGACACCCTCCGCCGCTTGTTGGAACTACGCGGAGAATCCGCATGCTGAGGTTTCATCCCGACGGGATTCGATGCTCTGTTTGGTTTGGATACTTGCTTCAGATTCTCAAAAGCAATCAAAAGGCCACCACCTAGGCGGACTGATTTATTAAAAGCCAAGGAGGATTCCCGAGAAGCCGATTGAATGATGCCCAAATCCTTGCAGAATACCGCGCGTCATGTCCGAACTGCACAAAGCCTACGAACCGCAAGCCGTCGAAGATAAATGGTATTCCTGGTGGATCGAAAAAGATCTCTTTACCGCCGATCCCGCTTCGCCGAAGCCGGCTTACTCGATCGTCATCCCGCCACCCAATGTCACTGGCGTTCTCACTCTCGGACATGTTCTCAACAACACGCTTCAGGACATCCTCGCTCGCCGCGCGCGCCAGACAGGGCATGAGGTTCTCTGGCTGCCAGGCACCGACCACGCCGGCATTGCCACGCAGACCGTCGTGGAGCGCAAGCTGCGCAAGGAGGAAAAAAAGACACGACACGACCTCGGCCGCGATGAGTTTCTAAAGCGAGTCTGGGAGTGGAAGGAGAAGCACGGTGGCATCATCATCAACCAACTCAAAAAGCTCGGTTGCTCGTGCGATTGGACCCGCGAGCGCTTCACGATGGACGACACCTACGCGCGCAAAGTGCAGGAGGTCTTCGTTGACCTCCACGCCAAGGGGATGATCTATCGTGGCAAGCGGATGGTGAACTGGTGTCCCGTATCGCTCACAGCTCTGAGTGACGAGGAAGTCATTCCAAAAAGCCAAAAAGGATTTTTCTATCACTACAAAGTCGAGGTCGTGGAAAAGCCCGGCACCTATCTGGAAATAGCCACCACCCGCCCTGAAACGATCATGGCGGATGCTGCCGTGGCAGTGAACCCGAAGGACCCACGCTACGCCGCTCTCATTGGACTCCATGTCCGCCGTCCCCTTCCCGCTGGAGTGGAAGCCTTGCTGCCGATCATCGGCGACGAGGCGGTGGATTTCGAATTCGGCACGGGCGTATTAAAGGTGACTCCCGCACACGACAAAACCGACTACGAGATCGGCCTCCGCCATGGCCTGCCAGTCGTGGATATTTTCAATCCCGACGCCACGCTGAATGACCTCGCCGGTGACGAATTCGCAGGCCTCGACCGCTTTGAAGCCCGCACAAAAGCGGTGGATAAACTCCGCGAACTCGGACTCCTCGTTAAAGAAGAGCCACACGAAAACAATGTTGGGTTCAGCGAACGCGCCGATGTGCCGATCGAACCCCGCCTCTCCGAACAGTGGTTTTTAAAATATCCAAAAACCACCGAAGCCCGCGACGCCGTGCGAAGCCACCTCATCCGTTTCTTCCCCGACCGCTGGGAAAAAGTCTACGACCACTGGCTGGAAAACATCCAAGACTGGTGCATTTCCCGTCAACTCTGGTGGGGCCACCGCATCCCGGTCTGGTATCCTGCGGGGGAGAGCAATGCAGAAAATGCAAAATGCCAGATCGAGTCGCCCGGCGAGGACTGGGTGCAGGACTCCGATGTGCTCGACACCTGGTTCTCGTCGTGGCTGTGGGCTCACGAGACAATGGAACCCGCCGCGCTGGCGAAATTCTTTCCGACCAGCGTGCTGGTCACCGGCCCGGACATCATCTTTTTCTGGGTAGCCCGCATGATCATGGCGAGCCTCGAATACACTGGGCAGGTTCCCTTCAAAGATGTCTATTTTACTGGTATCATCCGCGACAAGCAGGGCCGCAAGATGTCCAAGAGCCTCGGCAATTCGCCTGACCCTCTCGACCTCATCGCGAAATACGGCGCCGATGGCATCCGCTTTGGACTCCTACGCATCGCGCCGCAGGGACAGGATATCAAGTTCGACGAACAGCAAATCGTCGAGGGACGAAATTTCTGCAATAAGCTCTGGAACGCCTGCCGGTTCCGGCAAATGCAAGGACCGCTCGACCCGCATGCGGATCCCTCGAAACACGAACTCTCGCTCTTCGCCCATGACCTTCTCGGCCGCCTCGATGCCACCATCCAGCGCGTCAACGAAGGCTACGAGGCCTACCGTTTCAGCGATATCGCCCAAGCGCTCTATGACTTCGTCTGGGGCGATTTTTGCGACCGTTTCATTGAAGTTGCGAAGTCGGATTTCACCACCGAATCCCCTCGCCGCTCCGGCACTCTGGCGACGCTGGATTACACCATCAAACGCATTCTCCAACTCCTGCACCCCTACGCGCCGTTCATCACCGAGGAACTCTGGAACGGTCTCGGTCTTGGCACCGAAAGCCTCACGCACAGCGGCTGGCCGAAAGCCTCAGACTTTGCGACGGACTCGCGCTCGGAAGCCGTTTTTGTCGCAGTCTCACAGACACGAAATATCCGTGCGACCTACGGGATTCCCAGCAACAAACGCCTGCCTTGGCAGCTTACCCCAGCGGCAGATTGGGTCAAAAATGAGGCCCCTGTCCTCTCCATCCTCCTGCATGCGGAATCTCTCACCATCTGCGAATCCGCTCCGCAAGGCCATGCCGCCTGTCCGACGGATATCGGAATCATCTACCTTCCGCTTGAAGGCATCATCGATCCCGCGACAGAAAAAAAACGCCTTGACGGAGAAATAACTAAAATCGAAGCCGAGATCGAAAAAGTCGCCCGCAAACTCGCCAGCGAAACCTTCGTCCAAAACGCCCCCGCTGAGGTCGTCGCCGATCACCGCCAACGCCAACAAGACTGGATCAACCGCCTCGCCGAACTCCAGCGCGCCCGTGCTGGGTTGGATTAAAGGGATAGAGAGCTTCCGTGGCATGGAGTTCCATGCACATGGCCTCAAGCACGCCCCAGATACTCTCGACCAATCCAGACTAGGAACGGAGCGCAGTGCCGCGCAGGATCGCTCGTCGTAAAAAAGAGAGGGTGTCTCAGATGCAAAGAAAAGGGGCTCCCGATTGCGGGAGCCCCTGTCTTTTGATTTGTGATACTGCTTAGGCTTGAGGAGCAGCGGCGGCTTCGTCGCGGTCTTTCATGGCCGCCTTGCGGCTGAGTTTGACGCGACCCTTGTCATCGACGCCGATACATTTGACCCAGATGGAGTCGCCCATCTTTACGACGTCTTCGACTTTGTTTACACGGAAGTCGGCGAGTTCGGAGATGTGGCAGAGGCCGTCTTTGCCGGGCAGGACTTCGACGAAGGCGCCGAATTCCTTAATGGATACGACTGTGCCTTGGTAGAGTTCGCCGATGGAGATTTCCTTGGTCATACCAAGGATGATTTCCTTGGCGCGTTTCAGGCTGTCGCCATTGTTGGAGTAGATGTGAACGGCTCCGTCGTCCTCGATATTGATCTCGGCACCGGTCTCGGCAACGATGCCTTTGATCGTTTTGCCGCCTGGTCCAATGATGAGGCCGATTTTGTCGGGGTTGATGCGGATCGTCTCGATGCGTGGTGCGTATTGGCTCAACTCGGAGCGTGGTGCGGCAAGGATGCCGTTCATCACATCAAGGATTTTCGTGCGCGAGGTTTTTGCCTCGGCGACGGCCTCAAACATGATCTCGTGGGAGATGCCCGGGAGCTTGAGGTCAAGCTGGAAGCCGGTGACGCCTTCGGATGTTCCGCAGAGTTTGAAATCCATGTCACCGAAGTGGTCTTCACTGCCGATGATGTCGGTAAGAGTGGTGTAGCGCTTAAGGGTTTCGCCTTCGTATTCGGTCACGAGGCCGACCGAAATGCCAGCGACAGGGGCCTTGAGTGGCACGCCTGCATCCATGAGGGCAAGAACGCCCGCGCACACGCTGGCCATGGAGGTGGAACCGTTGGATTCCATCACTTCACTGACGACGCGGAGTGCGTATGGGAAGTCTTTTTCGCTCGGGATGACTGCCTCGATCGAACGCTCGGCAAGGGCGCCGTGGCCAATTTCGCGGCGGTTTTGACCACCGAAACGGCCGGTCTCACCCACGCTGAAGGGCGGGAAATTGTAGTGAAGCATGAATCGCTTCGTGTCGGGTCCACCGCCGTAGCAGTCGATCATCTGAGCCTCTTCCGCTGGAGCGAGGGTGGCGATGCCGAGGGCTTGGGTTTCGCCACGGGCGAAGAGAGCCGAACCGTGCGTGCGGGGAAGAAGACCAGCCTCGCCGGAGAGAGGACGGAGGTCATGGAATCCACGACCATCGCAGCGCTTCTGGCGGTCCAGAATGCTGACGCGGAAGGCTTTTTTCTGCAAGTAATCGAAGGCCTGGGAAATTTCGAATTTCGAGGCAGTCGGGAATTTTTCGAGCACGGCTTTTTCGACTTCCTCGCGGAGGGTGCCGATGGCCTTGCTGCGAGCCACTTTGCCAGATGTGTAAATGGCGGATTCGATGCGGTCGCCTGCGACTTGGTAGGCGACTTCGGAAATCGAATCGGCAACCGAGAAGAGAGGCACATTGCGTTTGGCCTTGCCGACTGCTGCGGCGAGATCGCGCTGGGCCTGAACGATGAGGCGAACGGCGTCGCGGGCGAAGTCGAGGGCTTTGTTGAACTCCGCTTCGGGAAGTTCCGTGGCGGCGCCTTCGATCATGATGACCTTCTCACCATCGCCGACATAGACGAGGTCAAGGTCGCTGTGCTCGCGGTCGGAATGGGTTGGGTTGATGACGAACTCGCCATTGATGCGGCCGACGCGAACGGCGCCGACAGGGCCCGCGAACGGAATGTCCGAAACGCAAAGCGCGGCGGAGGCACCGTTGATCGAAAGCATGTCAGGGTCATTTTGACCATCCGCACTCAAGAGGAGCGTGATGATCTGAGTGTCGTAGAGGTAGCCCTTGGGGAAGAGCGGACGCAGAGGACGGTCGGTCATGCGGGCAGTGAGAATTTCCTTTTCGGTAGGACGGCCTTCGCGCTTGAAGTAACCGCCGGGGAATTTGCCAACTGCGGCGGCCTTTTCCTTGTATTCGACGGTGAGTGGGAAGAAATCTTGGCCTTCCTTGATGGTGGTAGCCGAGACGGCTGTGACGATCACGATTGTGTCGCCGCTGCGAACGGTTACGGCGCCGTCGGCGAGTTTAGCGAGTTTACCGGATTCAAAAATGATGGGTGAGGAGCCCGCTTGGGCTGTGGTGGTATGGGACATATTATATGTAAGTGCGTGAGTGCCCGCCAGAAATTGGCGGGCGGATTTTAGGAAAAAGCCCCGCTGATAAACGGGGCTTTGAGTAGGGAAGTCGCGTTACTTGCGAAGGTCCAATTTCTCAAGGACCGTCGCGTAGCGGCTTGAAGCCGTGCGCTTGAGGTAATCCAGCAAACTGCGCCGTGTGGCGACGAGCTTGAGCAAGCCACGGCGGGATGCATGATCCTTCGCATTGACTTTCAAGTGCTCGGTGAGTGAGCTGATTCGTTTAGTAAGGAGCGCGATCTGAACGTCCGCGCTGCCGGTGTCTTTTTCGTGAAGGCGAAGGGAATCCGCCCCGTTAACTACTGCTGCTTTTGCCATTTGTTATTTCGTTTTGTTAATGAAGGAGGAAACGGTCTCACTCAGAGTGCGCGAGGGCAAGGAGAAAGTCATCGCGAAATTAAATTGGGATACACGGGCGGCCTCGGTATAACACACCGCCATGAAAGTCCGTCTCACCAAAGATTTCATTCTCGAAGCCGCCCAGAGCCTCACGAAAGTGCCCGCCGGTCACAAGTGCGCGAGGTTGCACGGCCATACCTTTACGATCGAAATTTCCGTCGAAGGCGAAGTGAATCCCGAGACTGGCTGGCTCTACGACCATGCTCTCATCAGTGCAGCGATGAAGCCGATCATCGAGGAACTCGACCACAGCTATCTGAACGATGTCCCGGGGCTGGAAAATCCCACCATCGAGGTAATGGCTGGCTGGCTTTGGAACAAACTCGCCCCCCAACTGCAGGGTCTTGCCGAGATCGTGATTCACGAGACTCCATTCGCCCGCTGCAGTTATCGCGGCGAGTAAGATCTCTGCGGCGCTCAGACACTTTGGATGCTGCGAGGTGGCGTGAGGAGTTTCCGTGCACCGATGAAGGCGGTGCAAATGCCCAGCACGATCAGGATGCCACAGGCCGCAACGAGTTCCCAATTCGACTCGCGGAAATTTTTCATGAGTGAGAGCCCCGTCGAGGCGAATGTGGTGGCGAACATGAGAACAGCTGGAATCAGAACAAAGAGAGTCCGCCGTCCATGATCGCGAAGCCACACGGCGGCGACCAACAACGCCATGGCGCCCATCATTTGATTCGCCGAACCGAAGACCTGCCACAGCACAGGCAGGCTGTTCGAGCGCGACAGCAGAAACATAACACCGGCGCAGAGGAGAGTATTAAACCAGACCCCACGCAGAATCGCTGGTGGGTTACGGAAAAGGAATCGCCAGACCTCCTCAAGTAGATACCGGTTCAGGCGCACCGCCACATCGAGGGTAGTGACCACAAACCCCTCCAAGAGCAAAATACCAAGCACCGTGCCGCACCAGACAGGGAGGCCGAATGCGAGATTCACGAGGCTTCCCGTCGCGAGAGAGATCGCAAGAACGGGATTTTTCTCCGTGTAGGTGATCTGGAGGTAGCTCTGCCAATCCAAGCCAATCAAAAGCGTGAGGATGATCGAAACCGCCAGCAACGACTCAAGCAACATGGCATTATAGCCCACCTTGCCGGCATGGCGCTCGCAGGCGAGTTGGCGTGCCGTTGTTCCGCTCGAAACCAGGCAATGAAAACCGCTGATCGCCCCGCAGGAGACCGTGATGAAAAGCATGGGCCAGAGGACGCCGACATACTGGAGGCCACTGTCCAGACTCCATGCGGGAATGACCTCTGCCAGATTTTGCGGTGCTGCTGGGATGGAGGCAAAGTTTCCACTCACGCCGGCAATGACGAGTCCAAGCACGACTGCCAACAAGCCTGCGTAGAGGATTTGCACATTCACAAAATCCCTCGGCATGAGGAGCAGCCAGACAGGAACTGCGGAGGCCAGGATGACATAAAATGTCATCAGCAAGCGCCAGACATCCGGCGTGACGACAATAGGAAAATACATACCCAGAACCACTGACGCCCCACACAGAAGCGAGGCGATCGCGTAGTTCATCCAAGCCGGAGTGTGGAGGCGGTAAATGAGAAGTCCGAGCAAGGGCGCACAGAGCGTGATGAAAAGAACGCTGGTGGAAGCAATGCCGCCGATCCGCGCCAAGAGAACGGGTTGGCCATCTTTAAAAGCCACAGCCGTGGGCAGTCCCACACCCTGAGGGAATGGGTGCATACCCATGTGGTCGGCGGGCAACTGCATCGCGGCGTCCAACTCTGCGCGGGCCGCGGGCTCCATTCCGAGCTTCTCAGCCGGATACATGCTCGTGAGAGCGGTGACGCTGAGATTCAAAAATGTGGCTGTGATCATGAAGAGCCCAATCACAAGAAAACTCACGATGCAGACATAACCGAACGGCCCCAGATACTGCCGGGCTATATCGGCCACGGAGCGGCCCTCCTCGCGTGTGGAAATAAAAAGCGTCACCATATCATGGACGCCACCCATAAGCGTGGCACCTATGACGATCCAGACGAGGGCAGGCAGGTAGCCGTAAACGACAGCCAGCGTGGGTCCCACGATTGGCCCCGCACCGGCGATGGCTGCAAAATGGTGGGCGAAGAGAATGTAGGACTTGGTTGGCAGGAAATCGGAGGCGTCATTTTTGAGAACGGCAGCAGTCGGGCGGGACGGGTCCACTCCAAGTGCCCGTTCGATAAAGCGGCTGTAATATCGAGCCCCCAGCCAATAGCAGAGGAGCGATGCGCAGAGAATACCGAGGAGGAGCGATCCCATACGGCGGGATATTGTCGTGGCATAAGTTTTCGTGCAAGCATGCCAGACATGATGACAACAAAAGTGGCAGGCGTGCTTGGTTTCACAGGAGTCGCACTGGGAGCCTTCGGGGCGCACGGGCTCAAAAACATCCTGACAGCAAACGATACGGCCTCCATCTGGCAAACTGCTGTTCTTTACCATCTCATTCACGCTGTTGCAGCACTCTGGGCCTCGGAGCGACTTCCAAGTGCTGTCTGGCTATGGACGGCAGGCGTGAGCATATTTTCGGGATCCCTCTACATTCTGGCGGTCACGAATATCCGCTGGTTGGGAGCGGTAACTCCTGTGGGAGGCCTTGTCCTGCTCGCTGGTTGGGTGCTTGTCGTTTTTTCAAAATCCAAAGTGTAACTTCATTGAACAAACACAGCGGCACGTTGTCTTTTTTTGAGCAAAGCCAAATGAAAAGCATGACCAAACAAACTCTCCTTGCAGCGCCGCTGGCATTGGCGATTTTTTTCACCATCAACCCCAAAGCGTCCGCAGCCGACTCACAATCTCAGAAATCTATTCTGACTTCCTCTGTGGATGTCCAGGAAGACACTACTGCCTACTCTGTGCGAGTGGGAGTTCCTGAGACGACGGATGTCAATGTGCGCCTTGCCGGATCCACCTTGCTTCTAGATTCCGGCGCCACGGTGAGCGGCATCCGCTACGAACAGCGCATCTCACTCCCAAAAGCACAGGCAGATGCCGCGCTCGGCATCAAAAGAACTGCCGGACAACTTGTCATTTCCATCCCCAAAGGCGAGCCCGCTCCGGCATCCGGAGGCATGGCACTTCCATCGCAAATTCCGATGAATGCGGGGTTCGACGCTCTACGCGATCAAGTCCTCTCTCAAGCTGCCAACATGCTTCAGCAAATGAATCAAGAAGACGCTCCCGCAGGAGGCGCAGCTCCCGCGCAGGATCTCTTTGGAAGCATCCTTGGGAGTATCGCTCCGCAGTTGCAGGGCAAGACGGCGAGTTCGGGATTCAAAGTTGAAGACCGAGGCGATGCCTACCTTCTCACGTCCGTGCTCCCCGAGGAGCAGGCACGCAATGTCAG
>Ga0136644_10000195_pt1 | contig 47342 bp, 55 predicted proteins | sample C_130820_EF_Meta_FD_94780 | JGI IMG/M metagenome (GOLD analysis project Ga0136644, IMG submission 94780) | Freshwater microbial communities from Lake Croche, Canada to study carbon cycling - C_130820_EF_MetaG (v2) (version 2) | ecosystem: Environmental > Aquatic > Freshwater > Lake | place...
GGTTGGTCCCAAGGTGGTTACGCTACGCTTTCAGCTGCCGGGGCTAGCGAATATCTCAATCAAACCGACACCGCGTTTGATGGCGTCAAACTTGTTGGCGTAGTTGCTATTTCTCCAGTCAATATGTCAGGAGTTGCACAAGTAGAAATAGCTAGTGGCGCTACTCCAGAACAAGCATTGCTAAAGGTGACAACACCTCTTTCGCAAAATATTTTTGATTGGGCGCATTTAGCATCGATGATGTGGGGCATGCAAGCTGCTTATCCTGAAAAACTTCAGCTTACTGATTGGTTTACTCCTGAGGGGGCTAAGGTATTTGATCAAGTCTCTCGTAATAAATGCTTTCATGTTCTCAGCGACAGTTTGTCTTATAGCTATGGAGATAACTTTAAGTCTTTGATGAGGACTACTCCAGTCAATGCGAAGGCATGGATAGATGTCATGATTGCTGGAGGCATTCCTGTGAATCCGCCAACGATGCCGATATTGATATTTAGAGGAACAAAAGACGCTGTTCCAAAACCCATGGTAGATATTTATGAAGCTCAGATGTGTAAAAAGGGAGCCAATGTGCAGCATATTGAAATTGACGGGGCAACGCATTTCACAAGTCCAGTCGAGTCCCAAAAAACTTTCTTACCATGGATTAAGGATCGATTTGCAGGAAAACCGCTGACAAATGCGTGCCCAAAAAACTAGGTTCAGGGCATTCAGCAAGTCATTTTGCATTCCTATGAAAACCACCTGCGGGTGGTTTTTCTTTTCATTTCACTACTGTTGTTACACAGGGTGTCATGAATCAGTGCTAAAAAGAGGTCTGAGAGCTTGAATAGCAAGCAAGGAACATCCATTGAATATTGTCTTAATCGTAGGTAGCGCACCAGATGCAGTCAGAATCCAGAGTTGGGACCTTTCTGGGTTTAGCTCTTGCGTTGTGATTAACAACGCTTGGCAATTAATTGAGAATTGGGATTATTTAATTTACCCAGAGGATTTTCCATTAGATCGCCTGCCGCCCCCTCAAGTTCTTGCACAAAAAAAGGTGATTACAGCAAAAGAGTTTGTTCCTGAGCAAAATCATTTTGGCGGCTTCATCTATGCTGGCGGCACGATGTCGTTTACTGCAGGCTACTGGGCTCTTGGTGCTCTCAAGCCAGATGTGATTGCCTACCTGGGATGCGATATGGTGTATTCAAAAGAGACTGAAAATCCTACCCATTTTTATGGCGTTGGTACCCCAGATCCTTTGCGTCCAGATATCACTCTGCAGTCATTAGAAGCAAAGTCAGTCCGCTTCATGGCAGTTGCTCAAATGAATCAATGCCGTATTGTCAATTTATCGGAGTTACCTGAATCTAGACTCTTGTTTCCGAGGATTTCATTGTCAGAGTTGATGGCCATAAAAGATAAAAATCAGCTCGACAATTTAGAGATTGGTTTAGATGGAAATCTAATTAATCAGGCTTTGGATGTAGAGGAGAAGTTATCTTATATGGCTCCTTCCGGACGCTACTGGGAAGTTGCCGATACATTTGATCCGATCAAGCTGAGAGAGATTGATTCGCTTTGGCTTAGTGCTGTTGCAGAATAGCATTCACAAAGCCCTGAATTTTTTCATCTTCTTCGCTGCGATCTTCGACGGGGATGTAATTATTCTGCGCTTGAATGAATTCAAAAGCATTACGTAAGGTCTCATTCTGACTCGCAATTTGGCGCAAGCAGAACACTTGAACTTCTGAGGTATCTAAGAAGTAGAGTTGATTAATGAGACTATTCACCACTAGCTTATCCGCAATCATATGGGACGCAGTTTGATCTACATTCGGCGCATCTTCTTTTGCTAATGCCTTGGCATTGGTAAATAGAGAATCCACGAGACCATTCATCTCATTCATATCAAATCCGGGCTGACAATGGTGAATTACTTCGGCAGATAGGGTCTTAATGGCGTCTTCACTGGAAGGGCTATTTTTCATAAATTCTCCTGTAGGGCTCGCAAATCTGAAATATCTCGATCAGAGTTAACCATACCACTTGGATGTGAAATTTACATGACTGATTTACTTGAGATTACTTCGTTGAATTTAGATTCTCAGGGCCCAGAGGTGTAATATGAATATTAGAAGCACCACTTAAGGATATGAACTCATGATTGATACATTTATCTTCAGCAGAATTCAATTTGCTGCCAATATCACTTTTCATATTTTATTTCCTACCATCACTATTGCTCTAGGTTGGTTTCTGTTCTATTTCAAGCTCAAGCATATTCGCACTCAGCTAGCCATTTGGAATGACGCCTATAAATTTTGGGTGAAAATTTTCGCTCTCACGTTTGCACTGGGTGTGGTTTCTGGCATCACGATGAGTTTTCAGTTTGGCACCAATTGGCCAGGTTACATGGAAACCGTCGGCAATATAGCAGGGCCATTGTTGGGATATGAAGTACTAACAGCCTTCTTCTTGGAAGCAACTTTTTTAGGCGTCATGCTTTTCGGTAAAGATCGGGTATCGCCCAAAGTTCATCTATTGGCTTGTTTTCTAGTTGCGTTTGGCACAACCTTGTCAGCTTTTTGGATTATTGTGCTCAATTCTTGGATGCAAACTCCACAAGGCTTTGAGATGATCAATGGCCAAGCTCATGCCACAAGTTGGTTGGCAATTGTGTTTAATCCTTCCATGCCGTATCGCCTGGCACACATGATGACAGCTTCATTTTTAACTGCAAGCTTTGTATTGATTGGGGTATCTTGTTATCGAATTGCCCGAAACTCGACATCTGCAGTCAATGGACATGTGTTGAAGCTTGCTTTAACCGTAGCAGTTGTCCTCGTTCCGCTCCAAATATTGCTTGGAGATATGCACGGACAAAACACACTCCAATACCAGCCAGCAAAATTGGCAGCTATGGAAGGCATTTGGAATACTCAAAAGAATGTTCCAGCAGTATTGTTCGCAATACCCGATCAGCAAACGAAATCCAATTTGTATGAGATCTCTATACCCAATTTAGCCTCACTGTATTTAACTCATACATGGGATGGTGAGGTTCAGGGTCTAGATGCATTCCCGAATGACACTCCACCGGTAGCCCCAGTATTTTTTGCCTTCCGAATTATGGTTGGCGTTGGCTTGCTGATGCTCCTCGCAGCTTGGCTTGGTCGCTGGTATCTATATAAGCAAGATCAACTACCAATGTGGCTGACAAAGTCTATGGTGTGGATGACTTTCTCTGGCTGGGTAGCTGTGGTTGCAGGATGGTATGTGACTGAGGTTGGTAGACAACCCTTTTTAGTTGCTGGCCTCTTAAGAACTGTAGATGCCGTCACTAATCAACCTAGTGGCATCGTATTTAGCACCTTGCTCCTATATATGATTTTGTATCTCTGTCTACTCAGTGCGTATATTTGGACAATTTTTTACATGGCCCGCCGTGCGGACGTCCCCCAAGAAGGCATTCAGGTAAAAATTCCGAATATCTCGACTTCACCCTATTTGAAGTTGGGAGAATAAGATGGACTACGCTCTTGCTCAAAATTGGCTGCCACTATTTTTCTTATTCGCACTAGGTTTATCCATCTTCCTCTATGTGATTTTGGATGGCTATGACTTGGGGGTTGGCATCCTATTGAATGCTGTAGACGATGCCGAGAAGGATCAAATGATTTCTTCTATCGGCCCTTTTTGGGATGCGAATGAAACTTGGATTGTTTTAGGCGTTGGCGTTCTTCTGATTGCTTTTCCAATGGCTCATGGCGCAATTTTGCATGACCTCTATTTACCAGCAGCATTTATGTTGATGGCGCTGATCCTCCGAGGTGTTTCATTTGACTTTCGTGTCAAGGTCAATGTGGAGCAGAAACCCTTATGGAATACTTTGTTTTTTATGGGCAGCCTGGTCCCGACTTTTTGCCAAGGAGTCATGATTGGCCGCGTGATTTTGGGCTTAGAGGATAGTCTCTATGCTTGGTTATTTGCAATTTTGGTGGGTATCTGTTTGCCATTTGGATATTGCCTATTGGGCGCAACTTGGTTAATTTTAAAAGCCGAAGGTGACTTACAAATCAAGGCAATCACTTGGGCCAGAAAAAGTTTATTCATGACTGGCGTATGTATTGTCATTATTTCTGCAGCAACGCCATTGGTGAGTCATCAAATGTTTCAGAAGTGGTTTGCTTTCCCAAACATTCTGTATCTAGCCCCAATTCCTTTGCTAATTGTTCTCTGTTTTAGCTTGATTATTCGCCGTCTCCACAAGATTGCTGGTGGTCATCTGCAGCGTGAGTGGAGCCCATTTCTTTTGACTATCGCGATATTTACTTTATCGTTTATTGGAATTGCCTACAGTCTATTTCCGTATTTGATACTTGATAAGATGGATATTTGGCAAGCGGCTTCTGCTACTGAATCGCTATGGGTGATTTTTATCGGAGTAGTAGTAGTGCTCCCCGCAATTTTGGCCTATACCTTCATGACCTATCGGATTTTCTGGGGTAAGACGAAGCCTTTAAGCTATTACTAGGCTCAGGCAAGCAGTTGCCTGCCTTGTGCTGTTAGTTGCCCGCTTGGTGCGGTAATTGAAATGACGCATCCATGTAATAATTTATTGAATCTTTTCTAACTTCAATAAATTGTTGTGTATATGAATAAAACGACTTATGCAGTGCTCTTTTCTATCTATGCACTCTTTGCATCAATAGGACTGGTTCAAGCCGATGAGGGCCTTACGCCAATTGCCAAGACCTCTGATCAGTGGAGATTTGAAGTTACTCCCTATTTATGGGCGCCAGGCATTAATTCGACGCTCAATTACAAAGATCAGTATGTGAAGACGGCTGATCTAAATGCTAATACTATTATTAGCAATCTCAAGTCTGGTGCGATGATTGCGGGCGAGGCACATTATGGTAACTGGGGTGTATTAGCTGATGTGGTCTCAGCTACGCTACAAAAGACCAGCAATACTTCTGTCACACCGCAAGCACCTTATACCTACCAAATTGCCACAAAGGCAACGCTGCAACAAACGATTTTGACGGGTGCCGCAACTTATAACTTTCTGAATAACGAGCAGGCTAACTTAGATGGGCTTTTGGGGGTGCGCTGGATTGGAGTTACCGCCACCCTGAATCTTGCTGTTAATGGAGTTTCCCCTCCGCTAAACGGAGAGTCTAAGACGATGAGTACTGTAGACCCTATCGTGGGTTTCAAAGGCCGCTATCGCCTTGCTGATTCCACATGGTACGTCCCCTTTTATGCAGATATTGGTAGCGGTGGGGGCACTACCAATGTGACTTGGCAAGCTATGCTGGGGATCGGTAAGACGATTGATAAGGGTATAGATGTCTCATTAATCTATCGTGGCTTGTACTACGACATGGACAGCACCAAAACCAATGGACAAGGCTTGCTTCAGAAGACCACTTTTCAAGGTCCACAGTTATCGGCAACATTTAGCTTCTGATCAGCGTTGCAATCTTTTTAGTAGTATCCCTAAAACAAAATGCCAACCCTGGGGTTGGCATTTTTTCTTTGAGGGTGGCAGAGAGTCATCGCTAACCGCGCTTAAGAATTAATTTTTTCTGTGGTTAATTTGATCAGACTCATAACGTTGTAATGCGGCAATCATTTCTAGCAAATTCTTACGCTCATCTTCATCAAATGGTGCCGTAGGGTTTGCTAAGTGTATTGCGAGATTTTTTTCCTCAAGCGCCTTAACGTAGCCCTCCATTTCGGCATTTCTAAGGCCTGTCAGTTGAAAGACCTTGAAATACAGCACGGCAATATTCACATGCTCGTATTCAGTACTTACAGCACCAAAACTATCGGTGATAGGGGTTAGAGCAAACTTGGCATCAGCATTCGTTTTAGCGCGTTTGATTAAAAACTTCATGCTATTTAATCGGTTGGCAATCTCAAATTCACAAGTGATCACTTCCTTTTCTCTGCTCATTTTGACTTCGAAGTGGTGTTGGGTAATTTGATACATCGCAGCTCCCCCAGTAATAAATACTGAAGATAAAAACCACAAGCCAAAATTACTGTTTAGTATTTCGAGGACCTTGCCCCAAATGCTGTGCTCTAAATTTAAGGCGCTTTGCTCAAAGGAGTCGATGCCAGAGCGGAGTTTTTGTGTAATTTCGTGCCGGTAGCGCTCTTCGGCTTCAATTATTTTTTTTGCTTCATCGTCCAGCATAGTTTTGCCATGTTTAGGTTGAAATGTAATTAGCAATAATCATACAGTCATATAGGGTATTGAGACTGTAGAAATGCAAATGCCAACCTAGGGGTTGGCATTTTTATCTTAGGACAAGCGCTTTATTTGATCCAGCTGATAAAGCTCTCCTTTGCTCTCCTCACTTTTTTAAGCTTAAGTAACCAGTCCTCATCAGCATTTCTGTAGCCCAATGGGAGTATTACCACGCTACGCAAGCCCTTTTCTTTGAGATTGAGAATCGCATCAAGCGCTTGTGGGTCAAAACCCTCCATTGGAGTGCTGTCTACTTCTTCATAGGCGGCTGCAATGAGAGCGGTGCCTAGGCCAATGTAGACTTGTTTGGCAGCATGGTTGAAATTGATCTCAGGGTCTCTATTGGGATAATTTTTGAGAAGCATTTGGCGATAAGCCGTTCCAGATTCACTGGTGAAGTTGCGGATTTTCTCAGTCATATCAAATGCGGCATTGATACGCTCTGCGGTGTAGTTGTCCCAGGCCGCAAAAACGAGTAAATAGCTGCAATCAGTGATTTGAGATTGTCCGTTGGCAATCAATTGAATCTTTTCACGTATCTCTGGATTGGTAATGACAATTACCTCATAAGGCTGCAGGCCGCTTGAACTCGCTGTTAAGCGAATGGCCTCTAAAATTCGGTCAAGTTTTTCTGGTGGGACTGCCTTCGTTGGATCCATCTTCTTAGTGGCATAGCGCCACTGCAGTTTATCGATGAGACTCATATCTTTTCCTTGTTTTATTGCTTCAGAGATCTAATTTTAGTTTAATCTATCGTATCAAAGTGATTATTAATCATGCTCACTTTGAGTCAGAATGTTCGAACGACAGCTTTTTAATCTTTTGCAGGAGTAACGATGAACCAAAAAATGGCCAAGCAAGTTTTAGCGATCGCAGTTTCGAGTACATTAGCCTTTGCACCACTCTCAAGTTATGCCTGCACTAGCTTTTTGCTGAAAGGCAATGACAATGGGTTTGTGTATGGCCGTACCATGGAGTTTGGCCTCCCCCTTAAATCTGAGTTAACGCTCGTTCCTAGAAATCTGCCTATTTTGGGTGTCGGCGTGGACAGCAAGCCAGGCTCAGGGTTGAACTGGGTTACAAAATATGCTGTAGCGGGTATGAATGGCTTAGGAATGCCGGTACTGGTTGATGGCATGAACGAGAAGGGTCTAGTGGGAGGTCTATTGAACGCTCCCAATACTGCCGTGTATCAGGCTGTAAGCCCTGCAGACTCCGGAAATAGCATTGCTTCAATTCAGATGTTGATGTATGCCCTGAGTAATTTTGCGAGTGTCGATGAGGTGAAGGTGGGCTTTCAGAAGATTAAAGTGAATCGCTCCATCATTCCTGCCTATAACAATCAATCAGCACCAGTACGCATGACCTTGCATGATGCCAAAGGTAAAAGCATTGTGATTGAATATCTGAAGGGTGAATTAGTGATTACTGATAATCCTACTGGTGTTATGACCAATGACCCGGCATTTAGAGATCAACTAAACAATATTGGGAATTATGCAAACCTCACGAGTGTTGAGAAGAATCCAATCGTGATTAATGGCGCTAGTTTTGTACCTCCAAGCTCAGGTAGTGGGCTGCATGGTTTGCCGGGTGATTATTTGAGTCCAAGCCGCTTCATCCGGGCATTATTTTTGACAAAGTCAGTGCCGACTAGTTACACAACAGCGCAGCAAACGAATACCGCTTGGCATATCTTAGGTAGTTTTGATATTCCACCAGGCGCGATTAGCTTGCCTGCAACGAATGCTTATGGCGGCGGCGCTGGTGGCATTGAGATTACTGAGTGGAGTGTTGTTGCTGATAATAAAAACATGATCTACAACTTAAAAATGTTTGAGACTACCAACATCTATTCTTTTGATTTAAAGAAAATGGATGTCAATGCTAAAGAAATTAAGTATTACAAGTTAGATAAGCCACAAGCCGTCATTTCTGTTAATTGAAGCTCGCATGGGTGGCTATAACTAAGCCTTACTTTTAGTATTGCCGTTGAAAGTGCAGGGCGGTCTTGATGGTCTGGAAATGTATCTCTACAGTGGATTCAATTTCCTTGCCGTAGCCGCCCGCCATTGAAATGGCGACGGGTATTTTTTGATCGAGTGCAAACGCAAAGACCCGCTCATCTCTTTGTCGCATCCCTTCTTTGCTCAGCTTGAGTCTTCCTAAGCGGTCACCTTCATGGGGATCTGCACCCGCAAGATAAATCAAGCAGTCTGCCTTGAAACGAGAATTAAGTTGATCGAGACAGCTCTCTAGGCCTAGTAAGTAAGTTTGATCATCACAGCCATCAGGAAGTCCTAAATCTAAATCGCTTAATTCCTTTTTGAATGGAAAGTTATTTTCACCATGCATAGAGAGCGTAAAGATCGAGGAATCTTGCTGCAAAATGGCTGCCGTACCATTGCCCTGATGAACGTCTAAATCAATGATGGCAACCTTTAATTTTGCATTCACTTCCCTTTGTAGGGCGCGTGCAGCAATCGCAGAGTCGTTGAAGACACAAAAGCCACTACCGAGATCACGATAGGCATGATGGGTGCCTCCGGCAAGATTAATAGCGATGCCTTCTTCGAGAGCATTTTTGGCTGCGGCAACGGTTGCTCCAGCTGAGCGGCGTGAGCGCTCCACCATCTTTTCACTCCAGGGAAAGCCAATCTCTCTCTGTTCTTCTGCGCTTAATCTGCCCTCAATAACCTTGATGAGATAAAGGGGGTCGTGCGCATACAAAATCTGTGTATCGCTAGCAGCAGGGGCTTCAAGTAGTTCAATCCCATTGAGAGTCCCCACTAAATCTCGCAAGCGAGAATACTTTTCCATCGGAAAGCGATGCCCTGCTGGTAGCGGCAACACAAAATGATCGGTGTAAAACGCTTTCAAATTTCACTCGAGTATTGTTCGAGAATATCCAGGGGAACGGTCTCAAGCGCTTTAATGTGAGTGCTCTCTAATTTAATTAGTGGGGCGCATTGTGCTTTGGCTGCTTCAACCCAGCGGCTAATGCAAAGGCACCATTGGTCTCCTGGCACCAAGCCTGGAAATTGATATTCTGGTCTAGGGGTGATTAAGTCATTGCCTTTTTCAAGACTAAATTGGAGAAATTCTTGGGTGAGCACCGCGCAAACTAAGTGACTACCCACATCCTCTTCATTAGTTTTGCAGCATCCATCTCGAAAGAAGCCGGTAATGGGGTCAAAAGAGCACGGAATGAGGGGCTCTCCAAATACGTTTAAAGCAACTTCTTTATTCATGACATCCTTTGAGTGTGTTGCCAGCTAGTTTATTCAATAAGCCTTAAACTTGCAGAGCTATGAATTCATTACCAAAACTGACTCTGTTTTATGATGGATCTTGTCCTTTGTGCCAGGCAGAAATTCTGTTTTTATCTAGAAGAAATCAAGCTGGCCTGCTCGATTTTGTAGATGTCCACTCTGCACAATTTGATTCAGAGTCTATAGGAATTTCATGTGCTCAAGCTTTGGCAGCGATGTACGCTCAATACGATAACGGTACTTTAATTCAAGGTGCCGCAGTGTTTCCGGAAGCTTATCGCAGAGCTAACTTACCTTTTTTAGCATGGATGTTCTCCAGAAAAGCGCTGCAGCCAGCACTACAGGTCGGCTACCGGTTTTTTGCTAAGCATCGCCATGCAATCTCTAGTTTGTTTGGCCCAACTGCTTTATATCTAGTGAGGCTTACCACCTCTAAGTCAGAATCATGAGAATGTTGAGGATTGCTTTCGCTTTCTCAATGCTCTTTTGCATTGCTTTGCCTGGGTTTGCTCGCGATGTTGCGCATATCGATAGTGCACTTAATTCTGCAAAGCTCCAGGGTAGTGGAAGACTTAATTGGTGGGGCTTTCATATCTATGATGCGTCTTTTTATCGTGCTGCTAACCCAGCCTCTTCAGAGTTTGCTTTAGATATTCGATATCACAAGTCCTTCAGTGGAATTTCTATTGCTAATCGTAGCGTTGATGAAATGAAAAAGATTGGCGTTCCGGAAGCACAAGCAGCAATATGGGGGAAAGAGTTAGCAAACTTTTTGCCGGATATTGAATCAGGTCAGGCATTAACAGCAATCTATAACCCTTCACAGGGGACTGTTTTTTATTACGAGGGCAAACGGATTGCTCAGGTGCCAGGAGCTGATTTTTCAAAAGCCTTTTTTGGTATTTGGTTAGATCCCAAAACTAGCGCACCCAAATTACGTAAGGACCTCTTAGGTCAAAGTTGTTCTCCACCCCTGTTCAATGAGGCTTGCTAAATGATCCAATCTATCTCGAAGTTATTAGTCATTTTTGCTACAGCCATCCTCTTGCTAGCTTGCGCTGGTCCCAGTGTGCAGCAATATGCTAATGAAAAACCCACTCTTGATATGAGTGAGTATTTTTCAGGAACGATTGATGCTTATGGAATATTCACTGACCGAAGCGGTGAAGTGAAGAAGCGTTTTACAGTGCTGATCAAAGCTGACTGGAAAGTAGTTGATGGTAAAAAAGTGGGCACTCTAGACGAGAGCTTTGAGTATTCTGATGGTAGCAAGCAAAAGCGAGTCTGGACTTTGATTGAGCAGGCTCCCGGAAAATACATCGGTAAGGCAGATGATGTAGTGGGGGATGCCCAGGGCGAGCTAGCTGGAAATGCCTTAAATTGGACTTATACGCTGGCTTTGCCAGTTGATGGCACTATTTACCATGTGCAATTTAATGACTGGATGTATCTCATTAATTCCAAAGTAATGCTGAATAAGGCCAAAATGAGTAAGTTTGGCTTTGATCTGGGGGAAGTTACCCTGAGCTTTTACAAACGGTAAGCGGATAGACTCAATTTGTGTCACACTTTCCTAAGAGAGCGCCAGAGAGCGAACTGTAGGCCTATCAACGATATAGAAATATCAAGGAGATGAAGATGAATCGCAAATTTAAAATGATTTCACTAGGATTGTCAGTTGCAGGATTGCTAGCACTAGTGGCTTGTCAATCAATGGAGCAAGGTACCGGTCAAAAAGCGAGCGCTAGTTTGGAATCAAAATCGGGTTCTACTGCTAAAGGCGAAGTCACTTTTGTGTGGCAAGGGCATGACGTGCTCATTAACGGAAAATTCACTGGTTTAAAGCCAAATGCGGAACAAGGTTTTCATGTGCATGAAAAAGGCGATTGCTCTTCTCCTGATGCGATGAGTGCTGGCCCCCATTTCAATCCTGAAACAAAGGCACACGGAATGCCAAACAGCGGCATGAACCATGCAGGTGATTTGCCTAACATTAAGTCGGATGCAAATGGTAATGCGACTTACACAGCTACATTGCATGGTTTTGCAGTAAACACTGGACCTACCGGAATTGTGGGTCGCTCTGTAGTGGTTCACCGTGATCCAGATGACTACAAATCACAGCCTGCTGGGAATTCAGGTCCTCGCATTGCATGTGGTTTGATTAAGTAAACAAGTATTTGAGGGATTGCAGGGGTTTTAATGAGAATAGAAGATGCTGATCCAGCAAGACATGCTGGAATTGAATATCCCATGGAAGTTGGGGCCCCTGTATTTGCTCCCATCAAGGTAGTCGAAGAAAAAGACAAGGCCGTAAATGTTGCGCGCCAAAATGCGAAACAAGAGTATGAGCGCATCATGGAGCAAGCTGAAGTGCTCATGAAACAAGCGCGGGCTCTACAGGCAAGACTCGATGCAACTGAAATGGTACACAGTGCAAAGTTTAGTTTTAATCCGATTCACGGAAAAATCTATCACTTGTATTTCGACACCAGAAACGCAACTAATGTATTGATACAAAATGGTCCAAAAGACTGGAGTTGTGGCATCCCAGATGGCTGGAACTATGCCATGGCGGTGAAGAAGTTAGGTGATAGCACCTGGGCTGTAGTTGAAGAAGACGCCCTTACTGTATGATTTTCTGTTTAATAACTTGCATAGGTGACATGTGACAAAAGCTCGAGTAGTTAGTCTTTCTGCAATGGGTGGCGCTGAAGTCATTCAGGTAATCGATAAAGAATTGCCTCCACCAGCCAAAGGTGAAGTGCAAATTCGTCAAACCGCTATTGGCTTTAACTTTATTGACGTATACCAACGCTCAGGTGTGTATCCCCTTGAGTTACCTACTGGTCTTGGCCATGAAGCGGTGGGTGTTGTAGAAGCTTTGGGTGAGGGAGTCACCAGCTTCAAAATTGGCGACCGCGTTATGTATATGAATGCTGGTATCGGTGCCTATGCTAGTGCACGAAATGTTGCAGCAGATAAATTAGTTCCTGTGCCAGACAATGTTTCTGATGAAGTTGCTGCAGCTGTTTTCTTTAAGGCGATGACAGCCCAGTACTTAGTACAAAAAACATACAAAGTGAAGGCCGGCGACGTTGTGTTGGTGCATGCTGCTGCTGGAGGCGTTGGGCAAATTTTGGCAGGTTGGGCGAAAGCGCTAGGCGCTTTTGTTGTCGGCACAGTAGGCTCGCAAGCTAAAGTTGCTGCCGCTAAGGAAGCGGGATGTGATGCAGTGGTTGATTACTCTCAGCCAAACTGGGTAGAAGAAGTAATCAAAGCAACGGGTGGTAAGAAAGCCAATGTAGTCTACGACTCAGTGGCTAAGACTACTTTCTTAGGCTCCTTAGATTGCACCGCCCCATTTGGTACGGTTGCTCTGTTTGGCGCTGCATCAGGACCCGCCCCAGAAATTCAGCCGGAGATTTTGAACAAGAAGGGCTGCTTGTTTTTAACTAGACCTTCTGTATTTCCGCACAATGCTACCCCTGCACTGCTTCAGGAGAATGCAAAAGCAGTTTTTGAGGCTATTGCAAAGGGAATGGTAAAGGTGCAAATTGGTGCAAAGTTTCCGCTAGAGCAAGCTGCTGACGCACATCGTGCTGCTGAGGGCCGTAAAGTATCTGGCGCTATTGTGATGATTCCTTAACACTTAGTGTGTTAGCGAACACAAGCCCCGTTACGACGGGGCTTTTTATTTCCTTAGCGGGGTCGGTTTATAATCTTATAAGCAATTGAATTTAAAGGGATTTTCCTTAAATACCCCTTTTTATGCGTTTGACAGCCCCTGAGCGGTCTTGGACAATGCGTGGGGCGGTTTGATTCAGCCCCCAGCCTTACATGACAGCCACTATTTCCCCGACCTCTAGCAAAACTGCCTTGGCTCTCGAAGCCCGTGAACTCACTTGCGTACGTGGAGAGCGACAACTATTTTCTGGATTGAATCTATCGATTTCTGCAGGTGAATGTTTACATGTTCGCGGTGAGAATGGCGTCGGTAAAACCAGTCTATTGCGCATTTTGACGGGGCTGTCCAAACCTGAATCTGGAGAAGTGCTTTGGGGTAATCAGTCAATTGCGCATGACACTCTTGCATATCATCGAGACCTATTATTTTTGGGGCATAGAGATGCTTTAAAAGAAGATCTGAGTGCAGTAGAAAATCTGCAGATGTATGCAGCTCTTGATGATGTTGTCTTGCCCCTTGAAAAAGCATTAGCTACCTTATGGCGTTTTGGTCTGCGCGGGCGCGAGAATTTACCGGTGCATTGTTTGTCTGCTGGACAAAAACGTCGCCTTCTAATGGCGCGCATGGTGACCCGTCAAGCAAAGCTGTGGATTTTGGATGAACCCTTCAATGCCTTGGATTTTAAAGCGGTGAATGCCTTACAAGATCTCATCGCTGAGCACCTTGCGGATGATGGCTTAGTCGTTTTAACAAGTCATCAGATGGTTAGCCTTCCAAACGTGCGGGTGATTGAGTTATGAACGCAATGTTTGCCATCATTACGCGGGACTTACTCTTGGTAATGCGCCGTAAGAGTGAAGTCTTAACCGCATTATTTTTCTTTGTGGTGGTGACTAGCCTTTTTCCTTTGGGAATTGGGGCCGATCCTGCCTTGCTCCGAAAAATCGCCCCCGGCGTGATTTGGGTTGCGGCATTGCTATCAACCTTATTGGGCCTTCATCGCATGTTTGCTGCTGACTATCAAGATGGCACCTTAGAGCAACTAGTGTTATCTCCTCAGCCACTGGTCTTATTGGTTGCCGGAAAAATCATCGCTCACTGGCTTGTTTGCGGACTTCCTTTGGTGATATTGGCCCCGATTATTGGTATTCAGTTTGATTTAGATGTCGACTCTTTATATGTGCTGATGGCATCCCTCTTGCTGGGTACACCAGTGCTATCCTTACTGGGCTCTATTGGGGCAGCTTTGACCTTAGGTCTGAGGGGTGGCAGTGTATTGATGAGCTTGTTAATTCTGCCTTTATATGTCCCAGTCTTAATTTTCGGCGCTGGCGCCGTCTATGCAAATAGTGTTGGCCTGAATATTTCTGGGCATATTTCCTTGTTGGGCGCTTTATTGATTTTGGCTTTAGCATTTGTACCTTGGGTAAGTGCTGCCGCCATAAAGATTGCAATCGAATGAATGAAGTAAATCACCTTTCTAAAACTCGCTGGTTTAACTGGTTGAAGTTATCGAGCCCGAGTACTTTCTATCCTGTTGCTGGAAAGTTGATCCCCATTTTTTGGATTCTGACTGCGATATTTGGTATCGCTGGATTGTGGGTGAGTTTTTTTGTTGCGCCAGTTGATGCAGTCCAAGGTCAAGGCTATCGGATTATTTTTATTCATGTCCCAGCCTCATGGATGTCCATGTTTCTATATCTTGTCATGGCAGCTTGGGCTGGCCTAGGTTTGGTATTCAATACCCGTTTGTCTGCCATGATGGCGCAAGCTCTGGCACCAGTTGGTGCTTGGATGGCTTTCTTGTCGCTATGGACTGGTGCATTCTGGGGTAAACCAATGTGGGGTGCTTGGTGGGTTTGGGATGCACGCCTCACCTCAGAATTAATTTTGCTTTTCCTTTATCTGGGGTTCATCGCTTTGCAGGCATCAATTGATAACCCGCGAAGAGCAGATAAAGCGGGTGCTATTTTGGCACTGGTAGGTGTCGTGAACGTACCAATTATTTATTTCTCAGTGAAGTGGTGGAACACTTTGCACCAAGGAGCCTCAGTCTCTGTAACTAAGGCTCCCGCTATGGCACAGACGATGTTGTGGGGAATGCTATTAATGGCCCTATGTTTTTGGATGTACTCGATTGCAGTTGGTTTAATGCGGGTCAGAGCCATCATTTTGGAGCGTGAAGCGCATGCCGATTGGGTGCGACAATTGAGCGAGGTAAAGATCTGATGTGGAATAGCCCAGCTGAATTTTTTGCCATGGGTGGCTATGCCCTCTATGTATGGAGTAGTTTTGGAGTCTGCGCTCTGGTTCTTATCTTGGAGCCTTTATTTGTGCGCGCACGCTATAAAGCGATTGTGCGTAGACTTCAAGAAGAGCGTTTAGCAGAGCAGTTTGATCAAGAGAATATTGAGTGAAACCGAGACATAAACGTGCCTTATTAATTATTGCTGCCCTCGCTGTGATTGGGGTAGCTGCATTACTGATTTTGAATGCGCTCAATAGCAATATTGCTTTGTATGTGACGCCTAGTGAAGTTGCTGCTGGCAATGCGCCTAAGGGTCAAGCATTTCGGATTGGCGGCATGGTCAAAGATGGCTCTCTAAAGCGCGATGGCTTAACAGTACATTTTGTCATTACTGATCTCGTCAAAGATATTCCAGTGGCTTACACCGGCATTCTTCCGGATCTATTTAAAGAAGGTAAGGGCGCAGTAGTTCAGGGGCGTATGAATGCTAATGGAGAGTTCATTGCAAGTGAAGTGCTTGCTAAGCACGATGAAAACTATATGCCACCAGAAGCAAAGCATGCCTTAGAGCAAGCTCAGAAAAACGGAAGCAAGCAATGATTCCAGAGATTGGGCATTACGCGTTAATTCTGGCCTTATGTATTGCACTGATTCAGGGTGTATTGCCTTTAGTAGGCGCCCATCAAGGTCGGCGTGAGTGGTTAGTATTGGCTAGGCCTGCCGCACAGACAGTGTTCTTCTTGCTGGCGATTGCTTTTCTTGTCTTGGCATGGAGTTTTTACGTCAATGATTTTTCAGTACTGTATGTTGCGGAGCATTCGAACTCTCAGTTACCAGTGGTGTATCGCCTAGGCGCAGTCTGGGGTGGGCATGAAGGTTCTTTGCTGCTTTGGATTTTTCTACTCAGTACTTGGACAATTTTGGTTGCCCAACTCTCTCAGGCGCTTGATGAATTCATGGTTGCTCGGGTAATTGGAGTGCTTGGTTTGGTTACTAGTGGACTTCTGCTTTTTGTACTAACTACTTCCAATCCATTTATGCGTTTATTGCCGGCAGCGCAAGATGGTCGCTCTTTAAATCCCCTCTTGCAAGATCCAGGTTTGGTTTTTCATCCACCGATGTTGTATATGGGCTATGTTGGTTTCTCAGTTGCCTTTGCCTTTGCGATCGCTTCTTTGTTATCGGGTCGCTTAGATGCTGCTTGGGCGCGCTGGTCTCGTCCATGGACAACAGCTGCATGGGTGTTTCTCACTCTGGGTATTGCTCTCGGATCCTGGTGGGCATATTACGAACTGGGTTGGGGTGGCTGGTGGTTTTGGGATCCGGTCGAGAATGCTTCATTCATTCCTTGGCTGGTCGGTACTGCCTTATTACATTCTTTAGCTGTGACGGAAAAGCGCGGGAGCTTTAAGAGCTGGACTGTGCTGCTTGCAATTACTGCGTTCTCACTTTCTTTGCTGGGAACATTTTTAGTGCGTTCCGGTGTACTCACATCTGTACATGCTTTTGCTACTGATCCTCGGCGTGGAATTTTTATCTTAATTTTCCTTGCCTTAGTTGTTGGCTCTTCGCTGACCCTGTATGCATTGCGTGCACCGAAGAGCTCATCAGGAAGTAAATTTAGCGCGAGCTCAAGAGAGACTTTTATTCTCCTCGGGAATGTTTTCTTGGTAGTTTCTGCGGGATCGGTATTGCTTGGGACTTTATATCCCTTATTAATTGATGCTCTTCACTTAGGCAAGATTTCAGTAGGGCCCCCGTATTTCAATAGCGTATTTGTTCCCATCATGATTCCCTTGCTTGTATTAATGGGTATCGGCCCTTGGACGCATTGGAAAAAGACCGACTTATTAACAGTAATTAAGCGTTTATGGCTTGCTGGTCTAGTTGCCGTGCTGGCTGGAATCACGATTCCACTCATCATGGGTGAATTCACATGGTTAGCAGGACTCGGTTTTCTATTGGCTTTTTGGGTTATTGCCTCTGGCTGTCTGCAGATTGCCCGCCAAGCAAAAATAGGTAAACCAACGCGTTCATTTATGGGGATGCAAGTTGCCCATCTTGGCATTGCCATCTTTGTCATTGGCGTCACAATGGTCGGCGCTTACCAGGAAGAAAAAGATGTGCGCATGTCTGCGGGTGAAACCGTTGCAGTTGGGGGTTACACCATCCAACTACAAGGAGTGAATGTCGCTCCAGGACCAAACTATCAAGCAATGCGTGGCGCATTCTTGTTGATGAAAAATGGCAAAGTAGAGACTACGCTTTATCCAGAAAAGCGCAGTTACTTCTCATCGACTATGCCTATGACTGAAGCTGCGATTGATGCGGGCTTAACGCGTGATATTTATGTTTCTCTTGGCGAAGAGTTGGCTGATAAATCCTGGGCGGTCCGGGTCTACTACAAGCCTTTTGTAGACTGGATATGGGGTGGCTGTCTATTAATGGCTGTGGGTGGTGTCTTAGCGATGTCTGATAAACGCTATCGCATGAAATTGAGAAGAGCATCATGAAAGCGAAGTTTCTTATTCCGCTGATACTCTTTGTGATCTTAGTGATCTTTTTGGCTATTGGCTTAAATCGAGATCCGCATGAGGTGCCATCACCGCTGATTAATAAGCCTGCACCGGCATTTGATATTCCTCAGCTAGCGCAGCCAAATCAAACGTTTAATCCTGCCAGCATGAAGGGGAAGGTCTGGATTCTGAATGTGTGGGCTTCCTGGTGTGTTGCTTGTCGTGAAGAGCACCCGGTACTTGTAGAGCTGGCTAAATCACAGATCGCTCCAGTCATTGGATTGGATTACAAGGATCGCCGTGAAGATGCAATGGCGATGTTGGCTAAGCAAGGCAATCCATACACTCTATCTGCCTTCGACGGTAATGGTCGTGTGGGCATTGATTACGGTGTCTACGGAGTGCCTGAAACCTATGTGATTGATCAAGCTGGAATCATTCGTTTTAAACACATTGGCCCGCTGACGATTGATCTTCTTAATCAAAAAATATATCCCCTGATTCGTGAGCTTCAGAAATCATGAAGCAGATTTTCTTAATTACTCTCTGCCTACTAAGTTTTGGGCTATCCCAAGCAAAGGATGCTGCTCCCTTGGTGGATGATCCAGTGACTGAGCAACGCTTGATCAACATCTCCGAAGAAATGCGTTGCTTGGTTTGTCAGAACGAATCTCTTGCTGGCTCTCGCTCAGACTTAGCGAATGATCTGCGGGAGCAGATTCGCATTCTGATTAAAGAGGGAAAGACTGACGAGCAGATCAGAAGCTTTATGGTTGAGCGTTATGGTGATTTTGTGCTGTACAGGCCACCAGTCAAGCCCATTACTTGGCTGCTCTGGATCGGCCCATTCATCATCCTCTTGATTGGAATAGCTGGTTTATTTATTTTTTTGCGTCGCCGCAATGCTGCAGCAAACTATATTGCTTTATCCGAAGAGGACAATCAACGATTAGATACCCTACTCAATAGTAATCGCCAAGAGAAGAAGGGTATGCAATGACTATTTTTTTAATCTCTGCCTTTCTCCTGCTCATTCTGGTGTTGGTATTGCTCTTTCGCCCCTTTATTTTCCCAGCCAAGTTTGAGGCAAGGTCTCGCCGCCAAATGAATGCTGCGATTTATCGAGAAGAACTTGATAAATTAGAAGCAGAGCGCAGTGCAGGTGGTTTGAGTTCTGCGGATTATGAAATCGCTCATGCTGAATTACGCCAACGCTTATTTCAGGATACTCACGAAGCGGATGACCAGGCTGTAATGGGTTCTAGCAAAAAGACGGTCATTGGGCTCTTTATATTTATCGTGCTGCTTTCCTCAGGCCTCTATCTCACTCTTGGAGATGCAACTCAAGTTGCTGAAATGAAGGCTGCACAACCAATGACTCGCGAAGGTGTCGAGAAAATGGTCGCAGAATTTTCGGCGAAGATGGATAAAGACCCGACCAATCTAAAAGGCTGGGCAATGTTAGCGCGCTCATACAAGATCCTAGGTCGAAACGATGATGCGATCAACGCATATGCGCGAGCAGGTAATTTTATCGATTCAGATCCGCAGCTTTTAGCTGACTATGCAGATGCTTTAGCAGTGAAGGCGAACGGTAATTTTTCTGGCAAGCCTTTGCAACTCATTCAGCAGGCATTGAAATTAGATCCTAATAACTTAATGGCTCTTTGGCTCTCAGGAACTGCCTCATACACATCGGGAAATTATCGGGCAGCAGTTCAGACTTGGGAAAAATTAGCGCAACAAATTCCGCCAGGTACTGAAGAAGCTCGCTCCATAGAGGGTTCGATAGCAGAGGCTCGAAGTAAAGGTGGTCTTGTTTCTAAAGCCCCTGCTGTAGTTGCCACTAAGGGTATCAGTGGCAAGATTGCGATATCGGCAGAACTAAAGTCTCGTGTCCAGCCTGGCGATGTAGTGATGGTGATAGCGCGTAAACCTGGTGAGCGGATGCCAGTAGCTGTTCTCAGAGTGCCTGCTACAGAGTTTCCGATGAACTTTGCATTGAATGATACTTTGGCTATGAATCCCAATGCGCTGCTGTCACAGCAATCTGAAGTTGCAATTGAAGTCAGAATCTCAAAGTCGGGGATGGCAAAACAGGAAGCAGGAGATTTAATCTCTGCGGTGCAAACTGTCAAAGTCGGTGCGAGCAATCTCCAGCTTTTAGTAAATCAAGTCCGGCCGTAGATTTAACCTCTACCGACAAAAGGCATATTCGTGGCCATGATGGTCATCGAGAGAATATTGCTCTCTAAGGGGAGTTGGGCCATTTGCAGCACGGCCTCTCCTACGTGCTCTACATTCATGCGGGGCTCAGCCTTGATGGATTGATCGGCTTGCATGATGCCGGCAGCCATCGGCTCAGTCATTTCAGTTGCGGCATTACCAATATCAATTTGCCCACAAGCGATATTAAATGGACGTCCGTCAAGTGCAATCGATTTTGTGAGCCCACTAATAGCATGTTTAGTTGCAGTGTAGGGTGCTGACATTGGTCTCGGTGCATATGCAGAGATCGAGCCATTATTAATAATGCGTCCGCCTTGAGGGGATTGCGCTTTCATCATGCGAATAGCTTCTTGCGAACATAAAAATGCCCCACAAAGATTGGCATTCACAACATTCATCCACTGCTCAAAAGAGATATCTTCCATTGGAATAGCAGGAGCACCCATCCCAGCATTATTGAATAGCACATCAATACGGTTATATTTTTCTTTGAGTGCGTTGAATAGATTTTTGACATCATCCGGATTACCCACATCGCATGCAACTGCAAGACAAGTGGATTCATTGCCGCCAATATCAATAATCGCTTTTTTCAGGCGCTCTAAATTGCGGCCTGTAAGAACAACTCGGTAGCCGCCTTTGAGTAATGCTTTGGCAGCAGCCTTTCCAATCCCAGTTCCTGCCCCAGTAACTAGGGCGACTTTATTGTGGTTTGAGTCCATGTTCGTATTTGAGAAATGTGGCCAGAAAGGGCCATCTTATCCTGAATTATTTTGCGGAATGAATTCTGTTGGCTATTATTAGGCTCAGGGCATAATGCAAAAAACGGTAGAGAATTCTATGAAATCCCTCAAAAATCATCTTTATAACCCTCAAGCAATTTTGCTCGCTTTTGTGCTGTTGCTGTCCCTGATTTTTGGAATTCTATGGATTCTTACGCCTCCACCTCCAAAGGTGATCAAAATGGCTACTGGTCTTCCCCAGGGTCTTTACTATCAATTTGGAGAGCGTCTCAAGCACGAGCTTGCTAAGGAGGGTGTCTTTCTCGAGGTAGTAGAAAGCGGGGGAACGGTCGACAATTTACGTTTATTGAGCAACCCAAAATCTGATGTCGATTTTGCTATGGTCCAAGGTGGGGTTGCTGACCTTGAAAAGTATCCCCATCTGGTATCTATCGGAGGAATGTTTTATGAGCCCGTGTGGGTTTGGTATCGTCCGGCAGCATTTAAAGCGGATGGTGGAGAGTTAAGGGTTTTAAGTCAGCTCAAAGGCAAGCGAGTCTCGGTTGGTAATCAAGGTAGCGGTACCGCGGTACTTAGTGATGCCTTGCTAAAGCTTAGCGAGATTGACGAAGGCGAGCTTAGAGCTGAATATTTAACTCCCGAAGAAGCTGTAGCCAAATTAAATTCTGGTGAATTAGATGTTGCTTTTATAGTCGTTGCTGCAGAATCACCGTTCCTAAAAAAGTTTTACACCATTCCGGGTATTCGGCTCATGAATTTCGATCAAGGCGACGCATATGTGCGTAATCTGCCTTATCTAAGCAAGGTGAATGTTCCTAGGGGATTATTAAGTATTGCTAATGATGTCCCCAAGCGGGATATTCAAGTTTTGTCTGCAACTGCGACTCTGGTTGGCAAGGACAATGTCAGTCCAGCTCTTCTGTCATTGATGCTTGGTGCAACCTACGATATTTTGCCTTCTTATACACGCTTGCAAAAATTAGGAGAATTTCCTTCAGCCACAGGGCTTGATTTTCCTCTCCATGACGACGCAGAAATCTATTTAAAAGATGGCCCTTCTTTTCTGCATCGCCATTTGCCGTTTTGGACAGCAGTGTGGGTAGGACGATTCGTCAAGATTGTGATTCCCTTGTTAGTGATTTTTATTCCACTCTTTACTTATATCTCCTCAGCAAATAATTTCTTACTACGTCTTAAGCTTGCGGGAATTTACACTGAGTTAAATGCGATAGAAAAAAATGCAGCTAATCGAGAGTTATTTCAGAAGCACTTAGAGGAACTAGCGCAGATAGAGCGACGGGTTCTTTATATGAAAATTTCTGCATTCTCTGCAAAAGATTTCTATGATCTCAAGGGGCATATTGAGCAGGTGCGCAATCGTCTTCATTCAGCAGGCTAAGGATTGTTGCCCTAAAATCAATTTATGACCAATTCCACTTTAGCGCCAATCCTGACTCCTGCCAATCAGCTGGCAGATGCTTTGAGATTGAATGGCTATGCTGTAGCCTCTGCTGAAACGGTAGCTGAGTTAGGAGACCTAGCCCTATCAGATTTACAGAATTTGACTCAGTTCTGGGAAGGCTTACCCCGTGATCCTTATCTCAAGGATGGTGGTCGTTATCGTTTTCGTCGTCATGCCAGCTATGAGATCAAGGGTGAGCACCTCCATTTGGTTCCACATCGTGCCCATTGGCAGTCTGTGAATTACAACGCCTTACATGGTGGAATTGAGCGTTGGTTTGAACCTGTGCAAACACAACTAGCAAATAATCCCACTTGGCAAGCTTTATTAATTGGGCTCGCTCATGTCTTAAACGGCTTGAAGCCAGTCACTACTTGGTTTGTAGAAGCTCATCAATTTCGGATTGATACAGCCGATGGAATTGGCAGGCCGACTCCTGAAGGGGCTCATCGGGATGGCGTAGATTTTGTCGCAGTGTTTTTATTAAATAGAGTTGGCATCAAAGGCGGGGAAACCAGAATATTTGATGCTCAAGGATCTACAGGCTTGCGTTTTACATTGGCACAACCATGGTCTGTACTGCTCATGAATGATGAACGCATGATTCATGAATCAACCCCAATTCAGCCAATTGGAAATTATGGCTATCGTGATACTTTGGTTCTGACCTTCAGATCCAATGGCTTTCAGGATGCACCACAGCGATCACAGCAATAAAAGTTCATTTTTTTGCTGCGAGTAGAATGGGTTTTCGTTCCATGCAATCTCGCTCCTAGCTTGAGTATTGCAGTTGAATAAATTTACTCCATAAATATGCCATGAATCAGAGTGCTGCCTTAAGCTGCTACCACTGCTCCAGTCTAATTTTGCCTGGCGACCTCATTGAGGCAGAGTTTGGTGGTATTACACGAGCATTTTGCTGTCCAGGCTGCATGGCAATTGCTCAAACAATTCATGGTGAAGGGCTAGAAGTCTTCTATGCACGCCGCGTCCAATCGAGTGATAAGCCTGCAGAATATCTTGCCCATCATGAGATTCCTGAAAAGCTGAAGCCTTACGATGACCCGTCATTATTGGGACGTTTTACTAGACCCCATGGGGAAGCCGGTGACCTAGAAACGACTTTGCGTTTAGAGAAGATACGTTGTGCAGCATGCGTCTGGCTTTGTGAGCAACATCTGCGAAAGATCAAGGGCGTAAAGGAAGTGCAAATTAATTACGTCACACAAAAAGTGATAGTGCGCTTCTCGCCAGATAAGACAAGCCTTGCAAGATTGCTTTTTGAAATCGAGCGCATTGGTTATGAGGCATGGCCTTTTGAGCCTTCTTTATCTGCCGATAGAGCTAAAAAGGAACGCAGCCAACTGCTTACTAGATTAGGTGTTGCTATGTTGGGCATGATGCAAGTCATGATGTATGCATGGCCCACTTATGTTGGGGCAGATATCACCCCAGAGTTTGATGTACTTTTGGGTTGGACAAGCTGGGCGCTTACTGTTCCGGTCATGGTTTATTCTGCTGGACCAATATTTCAGGCAGCCTGGCGCAGCGTTGAGTCATTTAAGCAAACTCACTTATTGGGCATGGATGTTCCGATTGCCCTTGCCCTGGCCTTGGCATTTATTGCTGGCACGATCAATTTAATCAAGGGATCTGGTCAGAGCTATTTTGATTCGATCACGATGTTTGTGGCATTCATTCTGGCCGCTAGATACGTTGAGCTCTTGGCAAGACAAGATGCGCAAGGTGGAGCAGAGGCCCTAGCAAAACAATTACCAGCAGCTTGCGAACGTCTTATTGATTATCCAAACTCACAAGATATTCAGATGGTGCCAGTAGTTAATTGCAATCCAGGAGAGGTATTACGTGTTTCACCAGGTGAGGTAGTTCCGGCAGATGGTATTTTGATTGAAAACCCCAGTGCTTTGGATGAATCTTTGTTAACTGGAGAATCAAAGCCTGTTGAGAAGCAGCTTGGGGATCGCGTTTATGCGGGAACCCATAATATTTTGAATCCACTATTGATGAGAATTGAAGCGGTCGGGCAATCTACACGTATTGCAGGGATTGCCTCAATGCTCGATCAAGCCCTATTAGCAAAACCGGTGATGGTAAGTCTTGCTGAGAAGTGGGCTGCATATTTTGTAGCATTCTTATTGCTCAGTGCCTTTATTTCTTCTGCAATCTGGTTGTATTTTGACCCGAGTCGAGCATGGACGGTTCTGGTATCCGTATTGGTGGCGAGCTGTCCTTGTGCGTTGTCACTTGCTGTGCCTACTGCTATGGCAGCGGCACAAGGGGCTGTTACCAAGCTGGGATTACTCATTGTGCGCGGCCACGTAATGGAGGGTTTGGTCAAGGCAACGGATCTTGTTTTAGATAAAACGGGAACTCTTACTATGGGTGAGCCGGTGCTTCAAGATATTACTTATTTGCGCTCAGACTATTCTCGAAAAGATGCGCTTGCATTGGCAGCAGCCTTAGAGTTTGGTCAAAGACATCCTCTGGCACTTTCTTTATTGCGCGCTGCTGAAATCGAGGGCTTAACACTTGCCTCGCTGCCTGATCCAGTAAACAATCAATTGGGTAAAGGTTTGAGCTCTGGAGCCTATCGTTTAGGTAGTGCGGCATGGCTAGGAGTGGAGCAGGGTGGTCGAGTAGGGCAGTTTGGCCAAGTGCATTTACAGGATGCAAAAGGATTGGTCGCAAGCTTTATTTTCTTGGACACCCCTAGGCCGGGTTTGGAGAAGTTCCTGAAAGCTGTTAAATCCAGAAATATTGCCGTCCATTTAGTTTCAGGGGATGATCCCGCAACCGTTGCTTGGTGGGCAAATCATGTAGGTATTGACAGTTTTCAAGGTGGCTGCACTCCCGAAGATAAGTATGCCTACATTGAGCGTTTACAAAATCAGGGACGATTTGTTTGGGCAATAGGCGATGGTGTAAACGATGCGCCACTGTTAGCCCGGGCAGATATTTCAATTGCAGTAGGTGCTGGAGCTCCTTTAGCGGCCGCAGGTGCGGATGCGATTTTGACGACCGTCTCTTTGGAGTCTTTAGGAAAAACTTTGCGTTTAGCTGATAAAACACAAGTGATCATCAAAGAAAATTTATTGTGGGCCTTGATTTATAACTTACTAGCGATTCCTGCGGCAATGATGGGTTTAGTGAATCCTTGGGTAGCTGGAATTGGAATGTCTCTCTCTTCGCTTGCAGTGACTTTAAATGCTTGGCGTTTGCGAAAGGCTTAGACTACAGGGATGGAAAGTTTATTTCTTCTGATCCCCTTATCCCTGGTTTTGGTGGGCCTCTTGGCTTGGATTTTGCATTGGTCCATCAAGAGTGGGCAGTTTGATGATTTGGATGGTCCAGGCCAGTCTATTTTGATGGATGATGACACGCCAACACCCAATAAAGTTAGCGAACACTCTAAAAAATAATTATTGATTTCATAGAGTTACAAAAGCAAGGGTTCTCCTTACGCGGGGCTGAGTATTTTGACCCTAGCTTTTTGATATAGATCAAACTCCTCTCCAGACCTTACTTTGATAATTAATCCAGTCTATTTGGATTATGTCGCTGTTTGGTCACAAAAAAGGAGAAACCATGGGACTTACCGTGGGGAGTAATCAAGATACCTTCAATTACAAGGTTGTCAGTCAATTTGCCATTGTTACTGTGCTTTGGGGAATCGTTGGCATGCTCGTTGGGGTCATTCTTGCAGCCCAGTTAATCTGGCCTGAAATCACTTTTAATATTCCTTGGCTAAGTTATGGTCGCTTGCGCCCCTTACACACCAATGCTGTAATTTTCGCCTTTGGTGGTTCTGCATTATTTGCCACGTCTTACTACATTGTGCAACGCACCTGTCAAGTTCGATTGTTCTGTGACAAATTGGCCGCGTTTACTTTTTGGGGTTGGCAAGCAGTCATTGTTTCTGCTGCGATTACGTTGCCTTTAGGCATTACGACCTCTAAAGAGTACGCTGAACTTGAATGGCCCATTGATTTGTTAATCACGGTTGTATGGGTTGCATACGCAATTGTTTTCTTTGGCACTGTGATTAAGCGTAAGACTAAGCATATTTACGTTTCTAACTGGTTCTTTGGCGCTTACATCTTGACGATTGCAGTTTTGCATATCGTGAATAACATCGAAATGCCAGCGAGCCTCTTCAAGTCATACTCTGCCTACTCTGGCGCGCAAGATGCCATGATCCAGTGGTGGTATGGGCATAACGCCGTAGGCTTTTTCTTGACCACCAGCTTTTTGGGCATGATGTATTACTTCATTCCAAAGCAGGCTGAACGGCCGATCTACTCCTATCGTTTATCGATTGTTCACTTTTGGGCTTTGAACTTTACCTATATGTGGGCAGGCCCTCATCATTTACAACACACTGCTTTGCCGGACTGGACTCAGTCTTTGGGAATGGTTTTCTCTCTAATTTTATTGGCTCCATCATGGGGTGGGATGATTAACGGCATCATGACTTTGTCAGGCGCTTGGTATAAATTGCGTCGCGACCCAATTCTGAAGTTCTTAGTAGTGGCATTGTCTTTCTACGGTATGTCTACCTTTGAAGGCTCCATGATGTCTATTAAGACGGTCAATAGTCTGTCTCACTACACCGACTGGACTATCGGTCACGTCCACTCTGGTGCCTTAGGCTGGGTTGCCATGATCACGATTGGTTCTTTGTACTATCTGATTCCACGCTTGGTTGGTCAAAAAGACATGTACAGCACTAAGTTAATTGAATTGCATTTCTGGATTGCAACCATTGGTGTAGTGATTTATATCGCTGCCATGTGGATTGCTGGGGTGATGCAAGGGTTGATGTGGAGAGCATTTGAGCCAGATGGTACTTTGACGTACAGCTTTGTTGAGTCAGTGAAGGCAACCTATCCTTTCTATGTCATTCGCTTGATTGGTGGTCTGTGCTACTTAAGCGGTATGTTGTTAATGGCTTACAACGTCTACAAAACCGTGATTGATAAAAAATTCATTGACGCTCCTATTCCACAAGCGTCTATAGCTGCTCATTAAGGAAAAGAACATGTCAGAAAAACGTCGATTTTTCTCCCACGAAACGCTTGAACGTAATGTTGGTTGGCTGATCATTGCTACTATTGCAGCGGTTTCTGTTGCCGGTTTAGTGCAGATCGTTCCATTATTTTTCCAGCACTCTACTACTGAGCCTAGTCCTGGAGTTGAGCCGTACTCTGCTTTGCGTTTAGCTGGACGTGATATCTATCAGCGTGAAGGTTGTTTGGGCTGCCATTCACAACAGATTCGCACCTTGCGCTCCGAAGTAGAGCGTTATGGTCCCTATTCATTGGCTGGCGAGTCTGTATATGATCATCCTTTCTTGTGGGGTAGCAAACGTACTGGACCAGACCTGGCTCGTGTAGGTGGTAAATATTCTGATGCTTGGCACCAGATTCATTTGAATAATCCACGTGATGTTGTGCCAGAGTCCAATATGCCTGCATATCCATGGTTAGCAAAAAATCCCGCTGACGCTGCTTCGATTCAGTCTCACATGGTAGCAATGCGCCGTTTAGGCGTACCGTATACCGATGAACAAATTGCGAATGCTCCTCAAGAGTTGGAAGGTAAAACTGAGTTGGATGCCTTAGTTGCCTACTTACAAGGGCTTGGCATCAATCGTCGATACATCATTGTTGATGAGGTGGTTGCTAAGTAATCTTGGCAATTAGGAACTATGCAAAATATCGCCCCTTATCTCTCAGCAATTTCTACCGTGCTTGGCTTGGTAGTATTTTTAGGAATCGTTTGGTGGGCTTGGTCTGCAAAAAGACAGCCTGCTAATGAAGAATCCGCCGAACTTCCGTTCGATCTTCCAGATGAATTCAGTAAGGATAAATCATGAGTGACTTTCTTGGCGCCGGTTGGAGTATCTATATCGCCTTAGTAACATTGGTCGGTATATTTTGGTGCATCTGGTTATTATTTTCGCAACTTAAGGTCAAGGTAAAGCTCAAGCCTGATGGCGAAGTAGCAGATACTGGTCACGTTTGGGATGATGATCTGCGTGAGTTAAATAATCCGTTGCCACGTTGGTGGATGTGGATGTTCTTAATCTCTTGCATCTTTGGTTTGGTTTATCTCGTGCTATATCCAGGTCTTGGCTCTTATCCAGGTCTATTGGGCTACAGCACAGATGGCGCTTTAATGAAGTCAATGACTACTGCAAACGATGATCTCAAGCCAGTCTATGCCAAATACGTCAAGATGGATATTGAACAAATTGCTGCCGATCCTAAAGCGCGTGAAATGGGTCAACGTTTGTTCTTAAATTCCTGCGCACAGTGTCATGGTTCTGATGCTGGTGGTGCTAAGGGCTTCCCCAATTTAACCGATGGCGACTGGCTCTACGGAGGCTCACCAGATAATATTAAGACCTCCATTACCTATGGTCGCGGTGGTGTTATGCCCCCATTCCCACAGCTAGATAGTAAGCAAATTGTGGATGTTGCTAACTACGTTCGTAGTTTGTCTGGTCTGCCTGTTGATAATCAGAAAGCCGCACTCGGTGCCGAGGTATTCAAAGCAAACTGCGTAGCTTGTCATGGTGCAGATGGTAAGGGCAACATTGCCTTAGGCGCACCAAATTTGACTGATAAAGTTTGGTTATATGGTGGCTCAGAAGCGACCATTATTGAAACTGTAACTAAGGGTCGTATGGCAATGATGCCTGCTCAGGACAAAGTGCTGAGTCCTGAAAAGATCCAATTACTTACTGCCTATGTTTGGGGTTTATCCAACAACAAGCAAGCGGCCGCCAAGTAAGTTGTGTCAAGTCAATCGCCGGGTGGGAAGCCCATTCCGATAGAAGTTATTGAGGAGTCTCTGTATGAGGTCCGGCGCAAGATTTACCCACGTTCAGTAACAGGCCTTTTTGCTCGTTGGCGTTTTATTCTTGTATTTGCGACACAGCTTTTATTTTATGGATTGCCATGGTTGAGCTGGAATGGTCGCCAAGCAGTTCTCTTTGATTTAGTTCAGCGTAAGTTCTATATCTTTGGCCTGGTACTTTGGCCACAAGACGTGATTTATCTCACGCTCTTATTGATTCTTTCAGCGCTAGCTTTATTTCTCTTCACTGCTGTGGCAGGCCGCCTATTCTGTGGTTATGCATGCCCACAAACGGTCTACACCGAAATCTTTATGTGGATCGAGCGTAAGGTAGAGGGTGATCGCTTTGCACGAATCCGTTTAGATGGCGAAGAGTGGCCTTGGGGATTGAGAAAATGGCGTCTTAAGATCACAAAACACGCTCTTTGGCTTTTAATTGCCTTCTGGACCGGCTTCACATTTATTGGCTATTTCACACCGATTGAAACTTTAGGTGTTGCCTTATTGCATTTATCACTTGGCCCATGGCAAACCTTCTGGCTCTGCTTTTATAGCTTTGCTACCTGGGGTAATGCTGGATTTATGCGTGAACAAGTTTGTAAATATATGTGTCCTTATGCGCGCTTCCAAAGTGTGATGGTGGATAAAGATACTTTCCTAGTGACTTACGATAAAGTGCGTGGTGAGCCCAGGGGAAGTCGCAGTAAGTCTGTAGATCACAATTCATTAGGTTTAGGCGATTGCGTCGATTGCAGTATTTGCGTACAAGTTTGTCCTACCGGAATAGATATTCGGGATGGTATGCAATACATGTGTATTGGTTGTGGAGCTTGCATTGATGCCTGTGACCAGGTGATGGAGAAGATTGACTATCCCAAAGGATTAATCCGTTACACCACTGAGCGGGCAATTGAGGAGCAAGAGTCAAATCAAAGTGCAATCAAGCATATCTTGCGCCCGAGAGTTTTGATATACACAGCCTTTATTACGGTACTAGCAAGTGCTTTCTTAATTTCTTTAGCAACCCGCAATCCATTAAGAGTTGATGTCATGAGAGATCGGGGGGCATTGGCCCGCGAGGTTGATGGTGAGCGGATTGAGAATATTTACCGCATTCAAATTATGAATGCCTCCGAGCATCCCATGAAGGTATGGGTTAAAGCTATTGGCTTAGAGGATTTGAAGATCCTTAATTCTCAAGGCAGAGAAATTACTGAGATTGAGGTTGGTCCTGCTAGTAATCAGCTGCTGCCGATTAAGGTGAGCACGGAAATTGATGAAAACGACTCGGGTAATCACACAATTTATTTTGATGTAATAGCGCAAGAGTTTGCAGGCGATAAAATTATTACCAGAGTTCGCAATGAAAAATCAACTTTTATTATTCCTCGTTAAATAAGTAAGTGAGGAATTAAAAAATGGAGAAAATGCATATGGCAGATGAACACACTACCAAGCCTTGGTGGAAACAGTTATGGCCTTGGTTATTAATTAGTGGCCCTGCAGTAGCAATGATTGGATGTGCGATTACTATTTGGCTGGCGATCAATCTCCATGCAGACAAACCTTTGCGTGATGGCGTGATTAAGCAAGGCTTAAAAGTAGAGCAGGTTCAAAAATGAAATACCGCCTACTGATTTGGATCTTATGGCCATCCTTTTTAGTGGCAGGTATGGCAGAGGGATTGTTGTTTACGGTTATTCATCCGCAGGATTTATTGATCTTTGGTTACCACCCCGATATCTCTGATGAGGGGATCTATACGATTGGCTTTTTTGTGATCTGGACCTTCTGTGCAGTTTCTAGCGCTTTAACCGCCTACATTCTTCCAGGGATCGAATCCCCAGATGGCAAGGAGATCGATCGGGGTTTGATTTAAACCTGTTTGATTGGGATGTCGGTGCTACAGCTGTGTCTATCTGGATTCGGAATTCCGGCTAGTTCGTAAAGACCATTCATATCAATCAGCTTGATATGACGTTGTTTGATCTGAATGAGGCCGGATTCTGCAAAGCGAGACAGCATACGGCTGACAGTCTCAATCTGAATACCAAGGTAGCTCCCAATCTCAACTCGGCTCATTCGTAAATCAAACTCATTATTAAGGTAGCCACGGGCAGCTAAGCGTTGCGAAAGACTAAGCAAAAATGCAGCTAATCTTTCTTCGGCACGCATCGTACCCAATGAGAGTAAATGCCGTTGATCTTGTGTCAGCTCTCTACTCATGATTTTATGAAACTGGTTTTGTAGTACCGGAATTTCACGAGCCAAATCTTCGAAAGCCTCGTAGCGAATAATGCAGACCTCGCTCTCTTCGAGTGCAATGGCGTCGGATTGATAGTGGCCATCCCCAATGCCATCAAGACCCAAGATCTCGCCTGGAAGATGAAAGCCAATCACTTGTTGGCGACCATCTTGCAAACAGTACTCTGTTTTGAGTGTACCGAAGCGAACGCTATACACTGAACTTAAGGGGTCACCATGGCGGTAAAGGCTTTCACCTTTTTGGAGGTGTACACGTTCTTTAACAAGGCTATCGACTTTGGAAACATCACTGCTGCTGAGTCCAACCGGTAGGCAAAACTGCCCTAGAACGCAAACTGAGCATTTGCTGGTTGGGGAGTCGGTAGTTTTGTAATTCATATTGAGTTTGCCTCAAGTAGCAGTTTATTCTATTAGGATGAATATCAGAGCTTCTACCTATTTTTTACCGAGTCTATGCTAACCACTAGCCTCCTACTCGCAGTCTTTCTGGGAGCTCTGGTGAGTGGTTGGCACTGCGCTCTAATGTGCGGCGGTATCGCAGCTGCCATTGAGCGTCCTAACGCCACAGAGCGCCCTCTGAGGGCAAAATCTGAGCTTTTTTACCTGCAGATCGTGATGCACTTAGGGCGTATCACCACCTATTCATTACTGGGGGCTATCGCCGCTTGGTTTGGATTGGTAGTTTGGCAGCAAAACATTGTTCCTATTCAGCGCCCATTGTTTGCCATTACTTCTTTGATATTGATTTGGATGGGCTTCCGTTTGCTTGGTCTAGGTAAATCCGATAGGGCAATAGGAGGTAAGTGGTTGAGCGGAAAAATTGCATACTATTGGGCTAAGTATTTTGGACGTACTGCGAGCGGGCACTCACGGTGGTTTAGCGGCATGCTTTGGGGCTTAGTGCCCTGCGGTTTAGTCTATAGTGTTTTACCGCTCGCATTCTTATCAGGTGATGTGCTCACTGGAGCAGCGCTCATGTTTGCATTTGGTCTGGGAACCTTACCCAATTTATTGCTGATCTCTAAATTCTCAGCAGCTCTGATGCAGTTCTCTCAATACATATGGGTACGTTACCTTGCAGTTGCACTACTGTTTACTGCTGGCGGTGTTGGCTTGTACCGCGCCTGGGTTTTGCCGCAAGCATTATTGCAGGGTGGCTTTTGTATTTCTTAAGAACGGGTTGCAGCCTCTATTCCTGAAGCGATATCGGGGTAAAGACAATTGCCCGGTAATTGCTCCAAAAATCCACTGCGCTGGGCTATTTCAAAGGGTTGGTGATCGAGTCCGCAAATCATTAATTGGATATTGCGCACTTTGCATAGATGTGCAAGTTCAGAAATGGTGTCCATCCCTGAAGTATCAATATAAATGACGTTCTTCAGATCAAGCACTAAGGTTTGCGTTGGGAGATTTTCCTCAATTTTCTCGAGTAGTTTTACAGCCCCAAAGAAGATGGCACCATAAATACGGTAGGCATCGATCCGACCTTTGAGATTTTGAAGTGCCGGATAAGTTTGCACATCAGCCATTTCGCAGCGGGAAAGACTGGAGATGCGATAAATGAAGGTGATAAATGCTAGCAATAAGCCCACTTCAACTGCTACTGTCAAATCCAGTATTACAGTGAGGGCAAAAACGCTCAAGATGGTGATGCGATACGGTAAGCGGAATTGTTTTAGGTCAATCAATTTTTGCCACTCACCCATATTCCAAGCAACATACATCAAGATAGCTGCAAGGCTTGCTAATGGAATATCTTTGGCGAGTGGGGCGGCAAACAAAACAATGATTAAAAGTGTCAGGGCATGAATGATTCCGGCAATAGGGGTGCTAGCACCACTTTCGACATTCGTGACGGTACGTGCAATGGTGCCAGTTGCTGGCATGCCACCAAAGAAAGGTGTAACGATGTTGGCAAGTCCTTGTGCCATTAGTTCTTGGTTGGAATCATGGCGATCATGAATCAAGCCATCAGCAATGCGTGCACAGAGTAAAGATTCAATAGCGCCTAGCAATGCTAGCGTTAGGGCTGGGGCTACCATGTATTGAGCGCTCCCCCAGCTAATTGGGATCCATTCAAAATGGGGAAGACCTGAAGGAATGCCGCCAAAGCGAGTGCCAATCGTATCAATCGGTAACTCCCAGTAAGTAGTGATGATGGTTGCTGCCACCATCGCAATCACTGTGCCAGGAATGTGTCGCAATACCCCTAAGCGACCCTGAAATAGTTTCCAAAAAATAATCAGGGCAATACTTCCGCTGGCCACTGCGAGGGCAAATAGGTTGACCGTATCGGCTGCTTGGTAGAGTGCGTGCACAGCTGGAAAAAATTGCGCTGGCATCTTTTCAATACTGAGGCCGAAGAAATCTTTGATTTGGGATAGGCCAATTAAAAAAGCAATGCCATTAGTAAAGCCGATAATCACAGCAACTGGAATGAAGCGCACGAGGGTTCCAAGACGAAACGCACCCATTAGCATCAGAAACACACCCGACATAGCGGTCGCAATCAGCAGATTGGAAACCCCGTAGCGCTCGACAATGCCGTAGACAATCACAATGAATGCACCAGCGGGCCCACCAATCTGAACACGACTACCGCCGAGAACGGAAATAAGACCGCCAGCAATAATGGCGGTAAAAATACCGGCTTCCGGCTTGAGTCCGCTGGCAATCGCAAAGGCCATCGCCAATGGCAGCGCAACAATACCTACTGTTATGCCTGCTAAAACATCTTTAGTGAATAAAGCTTTGTTGTAGCCCGAAAAGCAATTCAGAATTTTGGGTTGAAAGAACATGGGCTAGTTCAATACTGGGTTTTTAGGAAATTCGATTACCAACCCAGTAAGCGATGCTGGCTGATAGGGTGGTAACAAAGCTGCCCCAGGCAATGTCAATCAATGCCAAGCGTGTTGGAAAATCTCGAATAACAGCAAGATTAGTGAGATCGTAAGTCATGTAGCAAAACAGGCCGAATAATGCGCCGTATTGCAGTGCATGAAGCCAAGATTGTTTTGATAGGGCTGGAATGATGACAAAAATAGTCGCCCCAAGCGCATAAAGGAGATAGAAGGCTAAGCCAGCAAGCAATTTAGGTTCGCTAGCCATTAAGTCACCCATCTCTTCTCGATAGAGATTTTTAGCGATGCCGAGCAGCCAAACCAAATCGATTGCGATTAAGCTGATTAAAAATGAAAGATAGATACCTAAATACTTGAGCAATTAACTTACCTTTTTGAGCTTTAATAGCCTAATAATAAGGATTATGATGGAAAGTGTAGATCAGTAGTTTAATTTATAGGAGGTCAATATGTTTAAGCATTTATTGGTACCAGTGGATGGCTCAGATGTCAGCAAAAAATCCTTGAAGAAGGTGGCTGAACTAGCAAAGGCTGACAGTGCTGCAGTGACCTTAGTTTACGTATCTGACCCCTTGCCGCCCTTGGTTTATTCAGATAGCACCATGGGTTATGGCATTACCCAAAAAGATCACATCAAAGTCTGCGAAGCTTATGCGAAAGATGTATTTAAAAAAGCAGGGACTGCACTCGGCACAAGCATTAAAGCAAAAGCTCTCCACATTTCAAATACCAATTTATCTGAAGGTATTTTGGAGGCAGCTAAAAAGTCAAAGGCTGATGTCATTGTGATGGCTTCTCATAAACGCACTGGCATTAGCGGCGTGCTATTGGGAAGTGAAACACATGATGTGATTGTGCATACCAAGTTGCCAGTGCTCGTACTTGGTTAAGGGTTCTTGAAATTCTTTAGTTAGCGTTCAATAAAAAGGGTCCGTAAGGACCTTTTTGATAGCTTCTTAATTCTGCTTGATCGGACTTCCGAGAAGAAGAATCTCTCTGGTGAGTTGCCCGCTTTCGTTATCCCGCATCGACCACAAATCGAGAAGTGTTTTGGATCCATAGGGATCAACATACACCCCATTTTTTCTGAGTTCAAAGTGTAGATGTGGGCCTGTAGATCGACCGGTTGAACCAACATAGCCGATCTCTAAACCGCGGCGTACTTCATTACCAACTTCGAGCTCCACATTAAAGTTGCTCAGGTGAGCGTAATAGGTGTGATAGTTGCCAGGATGCTCAAGCACAATCAAGTTACCGTAGGCACCGCTATAGCCGATGTGAGCGACCTTGCCATTGGCCACACTAAATACGGGTGTCCCGATGGGCGCAGCGTAATCGATGCCCATGTGTGCCCGATAGCGCTGCTGCTTTGGTGGAGTCGGCTGAGTGACTGAGGCCGTGCTTTTACTGCGCTTGCTGCTTGATGCGCGCACCATTCCCACCCCTCTAGAAATACGGCGATAGCTTAGTGGATTCGTCCAGAAAGAGCGCTCGAGGGACTCACCATTGCCTGTAAAAAACCCGCCTGGAATATCGTTGCGATCGACCCAGAAGGCACTAGCAAAAACCTCCTTGCTCGTCGGATCAATAATTTCTACAGACCAGATCTGAGCCCAGCGCTCGCGATCCCCAAAATCTACAATCAGACGCACGACACTATTAGTGTTCTCTAGGGAGTTGTTTTCTTCAGGATAAATTTGCTTGATCAGTGAGTTCAACTCCCAAACCAATTCCACGGGCAATTTATCTCCGACCTTACGAGGGTCATATAGAACCTCTCTTAAAGGAATGCGGATTTCAGTTAGGTTCTTAGATTCATTCTTAAGATAATCTTGCTGAATCAAAAATCCACCAAACGCAGACGGCGTAAATGTCCACACCTCAGTTTTGCTATCTTGAATCGGACCATTCATGATGCTCAGCGAGTCAAAGCGATTGCGGCTCCCAAATGCTGCTGCGTAAGGAATGCAATCACCACGCATGCGATCAAAAAATGTTTTCGTCTGGTTTCTGAAAAACTCTGAAAATTGGCGATTATCGATGCCAATGCTGGCAGGCAGATTCTCGTCACTGAAGCTGCGCCGTAAGCAACCCTGAACGATGCGATAGTCTAGATTGGCGGCGCTATCCAAATCTAGCTCGTTGGGATCTTTTCGTTGAAAGAGGGCTGGATTTAGGCTCATGCTATTGGTTTTAGACGTACCTCGTGAGCCAGTGTCTTTAAAGCCAACAGACTTCGTGTTTTGAACAACTACCTTTTTGCGGACTTGATTTGTCTGGGCGTTCGCTACAGACAAAGAATCAGGCAAAAGGCTGAGGCAGATATATCCAAACAGAATGAGCGCTCCCTTCGACAGGAATGAGCGACTAGTTGCTTTCTTATTCACCCACTAATTATCTAATAATATGAAGCAATCGACTGGAAATGATGTTGTAGCGCAGCAAAATCGGCATTAGCTTGATCAAAATCAAGTTGTTGTCATGATTTGCCCTTATCCTACAAAAATGAAAAAAATTATTCGCGTTTGGGATTTGCCGATTCGATTATTTCACTGGTTATTGGTGATTTGTATCGTCGGCAGTTTAATTAGCGTTAACCTCGGTGGTAATGCGATTGAATGGCATGCCTATTTTGGTTACTGCATTTTGAGCTTATTAATCTTTCGCATTATTTGGGGTTTTGTCGGCTCAACCCATGCGCGTTTTACTTCGTTTTTTCCAAATATTAATAGCATTCTTGCTTATCTGCGGGGTAAGGCCCCACGAGTTTTAGGGCACAACCCTATAGGTGCGATCTCCGTATTTGCTTTGCTGATTGTGCTCACCATTCAAGCGACAACCGGTCTATTTGTAGATGATGAGATTGCTTTCCAAGGACCATTTGCAAAATATGTCTCGAACTCAGTGGTTTCAATCCTCTCTGAAATTCATGAAAGCAATTCAGTATTGATCTATGCCTTGATTGGGATTCATATTGCAGCCATTCTTTACTACAAAAAATTTAAAGGTGAAGACCTCATTACGCCGATGATTAGCGGTGATAAACAAATCGACCCAAGCGAGGAGGCAAATTATTTGCCTGCTGACCTGGGTCGGGCCTCCAAAGACGGAGGGTTGCAGCGTGGTATCGCTTTGGTGCTCTTAAGTCTGATTGCAGTAACGGTGGGTTACTACATCACGAAGTAAGTTGCACAAAGAATTAACGCTTACTTCTTTTTAAAATCGTCGTGACAGCCTTTGCAGGTTGCGCCTGCTGCACCAAATGCCTTCTTGATACTTTCAAGATCGCCAGATTGCGCTGCCTTATTGAGATCAACTACCGCTAACTGCATTTTCTCAGAAGCTGATTTGAACTTGGCATGATCAGACCAAACTTCAGGTTGAGCTTTACCACCCTCAGTGCCTGGACCAAATGCTTGCCATGGCAGTGTCGACATCATGGCAACAATCGCTGCATTCTTGGCTACTTCATCTTTGTTGTACGGCGCTTCACCTTTAACGACAGCGCCAATTTTTCCAAAAGAGTTGGCCATTACAGTAAATACGCTCTGACGATATTTGATTGCATCTTCAGGTTTTTGGAATTGCGCAAAAGCAATGCCTGCGCTAATGGCTAGAACGGTTGCAGTACTAGCTAAAACAATCTTTTGTAATTTCATATTAGACCTCTAATGATGAGTGGAATAAGGGCTGCTGTTGACAAATGGGCAGTGGAATCAGAATACCTCAGAACAGTGTCTTTGGTTTGACTTAGAAGAGCATCTGCAGTGGAAGGGTGATGAGGTAGAGAATCCATCTAAAAAAGGCCATTAGGGGCTCCATCCAAAGATTGCCAATAATCCCCGTAAAGACTAAGGCGAGGACGATAAAGAAGCCCCAAGGTTCTAGCCTACCCAGCGCAATCGATTGACGTGCGGGTAGCAGGCCCGCAAGAATGCGACCACCATCGAGGGGTGGAAGAGGAAAGAGATTAAAGACCAGTAGCCCCAGGTTCCAGAGAATTCCAGCCTGGGACATGGAGATCAAGAACTTTTCATCAATACCTAGGCCCAGCAAAATAATGAGTAGGGATGCCCAAATGATCGCTTGGATAAAGTTCGACGCAGGACCAGCTAAAGCCACCCAAATCGAGTCGATTCTGGGATTACGCAGGCGTCCAAAGTTAACGGGGACAGGTTTGGCATAGCCAACCAAAAAAGGAGATCCTGTCAACAGCAGCATGAGCGGTATCAATATGGTCCCTACCGGATCAATATGTTTGGCAGGATTGAGGCTGACGCGGCCCAGCATATAAGCGGTGTTATCCCCAAATCTGCGGGCAGCGTAGCCGTGGGCCGCCTCGTGGATCGTGATCGCAAAAATCAGAGGAATCGCGTTAATGGCGACAGCTTGGATAGAATAGTCAGTAATCATGGCAATATGATATCCATAGGAGCTAAAAGTGACAGACGATAAGAAACCCGATCCCAAATCCCCAGCTAAGCCAGTAGTTGCCAAGCCACCAGCACGCCCCCCAGCCCCAAAAGGCCCATCTGGCCCTGGAGGCAGGCCTCAGGCAGGCTTTGGTGGAGGAAAAGGCATGATGCGTAAGGCTGGCCGCGGGCGATAGTGGATAATTAAGTCACTATTGAATGAATTTATAGAGGATTTAGCATGAACGAATGGCATAACGAATCTAAAGAAGAGATTAATAAAAAGATCATTACTTTGGTGGTCATGTTGGCTGCAGCTACTAGCTTGGCCATTTTGTTTGCATTAGTAGCAGCTCATACTGGTTACGTATTTGGTTAACCAGTTTTAATGACTAGCCATCGCCAACCTGCAGTATTTTCTGGCCATGGCAGTCCAATGTATGCGATTGAGCCTAATCGCTACACTGCAGCTTGGGCTGCTCTTGGTAAATCACTAAAGCGCCCCGATGCAATCTTGCTTATCTCAGCGCATTGGGTCACTCGCGGCATTTGGTTGACCGCCATGCCCAGGCCTAAAACTATTCATGACTTTGGTGGCTTTCCACCAGCGCTGTTTGAAATTGAGTATCCCGCACCAGGCAGTCCTGCTCTTGCAGATCGTGTTCAAGAATTGATTAGTGAGCCGGTTGTTATGGAAGAAAACGAATGGGGTATCGATCATGGCGCTTGGTCAGTCCTAAAATATATGTACCCTCATGCTGATGTGCCTGTGGTGCAGCTGAGCTTGGATGGCTCTAAATCTGCAAGACAGCATTACGAGTTAGCAAAGCAATTGCGACCTTTGCGTGATGAAAATATTCTGATTCTGGGGAGTGGCAATGTTGTGCATAACCTACGCACCATGCATTGGAATGAGGATGCGCAGCCCTATCCTTGGGCCACAGACTTTAATGATTTTTTTACTTCAGAGATGATTGCAAATCGTCATGAGTCTTTGATTGACTGGCAAAAATATGGCGAGTCCGCCCAGCTGTCGATTCCTACGGCAGAGCATTATTGGCCTGCTTTATATACTTTGGCTTTACAAGAAGCGGGTGAGCATGCCACAGTGTATGCAAACGGTATTGAGATGAGTTCAATCAGCATGCTGGGTTTTTCTATTCAATAATTACAAATTATGTGGCCATCTATTTTTGCAATTTTCTTCGGCGCAGGCTTTGGCGCTCTGTTGCGAGCAGGGTTTAATCTCCTGACAGTGGGAAGTGGCTCCATCATTCCCATGGGGACACTACTCTCCAATATGGTTGGCGGCTATCTGATTGGTATTGCTGTTGCTTTCTTTGGCAACAATGCCCATCTCTCACCCGAGTGGAAACTGTTTGTCATTACCGGCTTTTTAGGCGGCTTAACAACCTTCTCTAGTTTTTCTGCTGAGGTGGTAGGGATGATGCAACGCAGTGAGTTTAGTTGGGCTCTTGGCACCGCTTTGCTCCATTTGTCTGGCTCACTCGTGCTCACCTTCTTAGGTATTCTGACGTACCAAGCTTTTAAATAAGCTGCAGTCAGTCACTCAGTATTGGTGAGTTTTACTCAGGCTTAATATTGGCCGTTTTAACAACAGCACTCCATTTAGCAGCTTCTGCTTTAATCAAGGCCGCAAAATCAGCTGGAGTGCCCCCACCAATTTCATTTCCTTGAGAAAGCATTAGCTCACGTAGAGTTGGATCTCTGAGGACCTGATTCGCGGTAGTATTTAATTGATCAATAATTGCTTTGGGCGTGCCCCTTGGCGCAATAAGTCCCTGCCAATTGAGTACCTCGACTTTGGGGTAGCCCAACTCCGCAAAGCTTGGAACATTGGGTAACAAAGGCGAACGTTTTTTGCTGGTAATAGCAATGGGACGTAACTTACCAGCCTTAATGCTGGGAACTGCAGAGTACATTTGATCGAACATGAGATCGACATTCCCACCCATGAGATCTGTCAGGGCAGCAGAGCCACTCTTGTAGGGCACATGAATCATGCTAATGCCTGCATTCAGTTCAAAGAGTTCTGCTGATAATTGGTGGCTTCCGCCAATGCCGCCGGAAGAGAATGTGAGAACACCAGGTTTAGCCTTAGCTGCAGCCACAATATCGCCGATAGTTTGATAAGGTGAGTTTGGATTGACCACCAAAACAAGCGGCCCTTTTTCAATCAAGATGATGGGGCTTAAATCTGTTTCAGGGTCATAACGCAGATTGCCAAATAGAGTTTTGTTAACTGCCATTGGCGCAAAGTTACCCATGCCAATGGTGTATCCATCAGGCACTGATCTGGCGACAAACTCAGTACCAATGTTGCCTCCGGCACCAGGCTTGTTATCAACCACAATCGGTTGTTTGAGAATGACACTCATTTTTTGAGCGATCTGACGACTGCGAGAGTCTGCACTACCACCTGCGCCATAAGGCACGATGAGATTAATGGGTTTATTAGGATAGGTGCTTTGGGCTAAAGCGGCATGGCAAAGGAGAACTCCAAGACTCAGTGCGCCAATACAAATGTTGTGAATGAGTTTCATGCCCAATTCCTAATTTAGATGAATCCAAGCACTCCCAAAATTCCGCCGATCACAATCAGATAGAGCGGGTGCCAGCGCGTTAGGAGTATGACAGCGATCGCTATCAAGGTGAGTGCAAACGCTGCCACACTGTGATTAATTTGCTGCGAGATATCCCATGCAGATCCAAGTACCAAACCTACTGCTAGAGCGCTTGCTGCAAACTGAATTGTTTGCTTAGTGACTGGATTGCGTAAGTTGCTGATATATCTTTGCAAGAAGAAAACCATGATTGATGAGGGCCAGCAAATGGCAATGGATGCAACGATGGCGCCGATGACTCCGCTCACATGCCAGCCGATGAGGGTTACTGTCATGAGGTTAGGCCCAGGAGCTGCTTGAGCAATCGCAAAAAAATCCGCAAAGGTTCGGGTATCGAGCCAATGCTCTTGGTTGACCGAGAGATCATAAAGCGCAGGTAACAGCGCATTAATGCCACCAAAGGCTAAAGCAGAGAATGCAGAAAGCTTAAGAAATAGGCTTAGTAGTGCGCTCATGCTTGCTTCGCCTTTTTCCATGCCAGAAAAATAGCCAGAGGCGATGCAATTAACACTACCCAACCTAAATTGAGATGAAAGACTCCTGCTGCAATGACGGTGATTGCTACCACCAACAACATGGGCGGAAAACTATATTCATTACGCATCATTTTGAAGCCTGTTCCTGCGATTAAGCCAACACCTACCGCTGAAATACCCCGCAACATTCCTTGAACTGCAGGTAAATAGCTGTAATGCTCATACAGCATGCCAAGCAGGATGACGACCACGCTTGGGCCCAACATGAGACCTAAGACGGATGCAAAAGCACCACGGATACCAGCAAAACGACTGCCGACGCAGACCGCTAGGTTCACAATGTTTGGGCCGGGAACAATTTGGCAAATACCTAGCAGGGCATTAAATTCTTCAGAGCTTATCCATCGCTCTTGCTCAACGATAGAGCGACGTGCCCAGGGGAGTACACCACCAAAGCCAGATATGCCGATCTTGCTAAAGCCAATGAAAAGCTGTTTAGGGCTTGGTGTGTTCATTATTACTATGGCTTAAAAGGGTGGGGCACAGGTTTCTGATCTAACCATGCCTCTAAGGTTTCGGTAATGCCTTTAGAAAATGTTGCAAAAATTGGTTCTGCAATAAATCCCAGATGCGGTGTTACCAAAAGATTGGGCGTGTTTCGCAGTGGATCTTTCTCGGGGAGTGGCTCTACATCAAATACGTCCACAGCTGCTTGACCAGGTCTACCAGCAGCAAGTGCTTTTTGCAAATCCGCCATATTGATCAGGGCAGAGCGGGAAGTGTTTACCAAAATAGAGTCAGGTCGCATTAAGGCCAGTTGATCCGCGCTGATCAGACCTTTAGTGCCTGGTCCAGCCACGAGGTGCATGGTGACAACCTTGGATGTTTTTAATAACTCTTCTAGGCTGACGGCTTTAGCGTTTTCAGCGGCAGCGCGTTCTGGGGTCATGCGTGGACTCCAGGTCACTACTTCCATGCCAAAAGCTGCACCCACGCGCGCTACACGACTGCCAATAGATCCAAGACCCATCACACCGAGGCGCTCTCCTGCCAGCATTGGTAATACCGATAGCTGATCACGCCAACCGCCAGAGGAGATGAGTTGATTTTGTTCTATCAAGCGTTTTGATGCGCCCAAAATTAATGCCCAGGTGAGTTCTGTAGTCGTTTCTTTAGAAGGGCCTCCAGGAGTACAGGCCATGGGAATATTGCGGGAGACTAATGCAGCAGCTTCTAGTGTGCCATTGCGCTCACCAGTAAACATCAGAAACTTGAGCTTCGGTAGACGAGCAATCATGGCTTCATTGAAGGGTGAACGATCACGCACGATTGCAATCGCATCTGCATCTTTTACGGCTTCGTATAGCGCATCATCCCTTAAGGGCTCATGATGAATCGTTAATGTTGCCTGTTGATCTAACTTATCCCAATGAGAAAAACGTCGCAGGGCACGTTCGTAGTCACCGAGGATGACAATGTTTGGTAATGAGCTCATGCAAATACTTTCAATGTGAATATGATTATTGGCGTCAGTATCAGCCGGCTTTTAGCTTTTTTCGAATGGAGTTCTCGACGGGGATAGTATCCAGATTGGGTTCTAGTGCTTCACGCTCATCAAAGACAAAGCAGCTGCCTTGATAGTGTGCGGACCCAACCTCTTCAAAATACTTCAGGATGCCACCTTCTAATTGGTAGCTATGTTGCATCCCAATTTCGCGCATATAGAGCCCTGATTTTTCACAGCGTATGCCGCCAGTACAAAAGCTCACTAGGGTTTTATCTGCAAGTTCTTCCTTGTGAGCTGAGATTGCTTGAGGAAACTCAGTAAATTTTTCAATATTGAAGTGGAGCGCATTTTCAAATGTGCCATATTCCACTTCAAATGCATTACGTGTGTCTATCATCACAACAGGGCGTCCTAAGTCATCGGTGCCACGATCAAGCCATTCCTGTAATTTTTTGGGACTGATGAAATTCGCGCGACCTTCTTCGGGGCGAATGGCTGGATGATTCATGCGAATAATTTCATTTTTCAACTTGATCAGCATCTTTTTGAAAGGCTGTTCATCTGACCAGCTTTCTTTGGCTTCAAGTGGTTTGAAGCGGGGATCAATCCGTAACCAATCCAGAAAGCCACGCAATTCAGGGGCTTTGCCCGCTAAAAAGAGGTTAATGCCCTCGCCGGTCAGTAAAATAGTCCCTTTAAGATTGCGGGTATTACATTCATCCAGCAATTTTGCCCGCAGATCGACCAGGCCATCGAGGCTGACAAATAAATAGGCGGCAATGTTCAAAATCGACTTCATTTCTTCTCTCATCAAGCTACTGCCATATTATCGAGCAAACAGGCTTATGGGGTGGTAATCTTAAGCCTTATTCAAAGGAGACGATCTATGCTGTATTTAGCAAAAATGGCCAAAAGAGCCCTCTTGATAGCCTTATTGTCCTTTGGGGCAAGTGGCATGGTGTTCGCCCAAACTGCTGGCGTCGGCACTTGGCCAACTCAAAAACCCATTAAATTAATTGCAGTATTTCCGGCTGGTGGATCAGTTGATCAGGTGGCACGAGTCTTGGCACAAGCATTGCAATCTGAGCTCAAACAAAATGTGATTGTTGAGAATATTGGCGGAGCTTCTGGTGTGATTGGTACTGCCGCATTAGTGAGGGCAGATGCAGATGGTTATACCTTTGCTGTGGTGTTTGATACCCATGGCGTGAATCCTAGTCTCAAAGATAAGTTACCGTACGACACGATTAAAGATATTGCTCCGGTGATTTTGGTGGGGACCTCGCCGATGGTGCTCGTAGCAAGTAAGAATTCTGGAATTACCAGTTTTAAGCAATTAACAGAAATGTCCAAGGCCGGAAAACCATTTAGCTATGGCTCAATTGGTATTGGTAGCTTAGGGCATTTATCCATGGCCCGTTTAGCTAAACAGGCTGGCTTTGATTGGAACCATATTCCTTATCGTGGCGGCGGCCCTTTGATGCAAGATGCTTTGGGCGGTCAAGTGCCACTAGCCGTTGGTTCTGAGTTCTTGGTGAAGCCTCACGTTGATAGCGGCGGTGTCATTCCTTTGGTGATTACCACAGCCAAACGTACTGCAACGATGCCTAATGTGCCAACAGTTTCTGAAAGTGGTTATCCAGGATTTAGTGCACCAGCTTGGTGGGCTGTGATTGCCCCTGGAAAAACTCCTCCTGCAATTATTGATGCGATGAATAAAGCTTTGAATAAAGCTTTAAAAACTCCATTGGTTGCTGAGAAGTTTAAATCCCAAGGAATTGAGATTGTTGGTGGCAGCCCTGAAACTGCTCGCGAATTTATCGGTAAGCAAATTGGTATTTGGGGCAAGTTCGTCATCGAGAACGGCATTAAAGAGACTAATTAGTCAAATGTATGACTGAACGTTTAATTCCATATCAACCCATTGATTTAGCAGAGCCAGCAGAGCTGGTTTCTGCTATTCGTAAAAGACGTGGTGGCCAGTTTATTAACTTGGATCGTATGCTTTTGCATAGCGTACCGATTGCTGAAGGCTGGAACCACTTCATTGGGGAGATTCGGAATAACTTATCCCTTGATCCTAAGCTAAGAGAATTGGCGATGTGTGGGGTAGCAGTACTAAATGGTGCTGAGTATGAGTTTTTTCACCATGCACCTCCATTTAAGAAGGCGGGCGGCAGCGAAGAGCAAGTAGAAGGTTTGCGCAAAATTGGCCAAGCCGATTTTCCAAAAAATCTTTTTACTCAAGTCGAGAACGATGCCGCTGATTTAACTTTTCAGATGACGCGTAACATCCAAGTCGATTCAGAACTCATGCAGCGTCTTCAAAAAGAGTTGGGCAATACCGATACAGTTGAGTTAGTGACCGTCATCGCCGCTTACAACATGGTGTCGCGCTTCTTAATTGCTTTGGATGTTCACCCTGAAGATCATCCACCCACTTGATGAACTCATGATTCATTGGAGTGATAAAGAGCAATCTTATTCTGCTAAATGGCATTCGGAAAAGGGTATTCCGCCACATAAGAAAGTGGTGTTGGCGGATGACACCTTAACGGCTGACAACGCCTATCGTTTGGCCTGTGAAGGCACTGCCATGCTCTATACAGGCGATTTTCAGAATGCCCGCCAGCTTTTACAAGCCCTAGTAAGGCGGGTGGATAAGCCCTCCAAGAAATCAACTCGAGTGGATCGAGTTGCAAAAGAGAAAGTTAAAAGTCCTTTAGATACCTTCAATTTGCATCGCTTAGCGCAATCGCAAAGGGCGCGTATTTTAGGAATGTTACTCATCCCTATTAATGCAGATCACAGTATTTCATTAAGACGTGCACCTGATGTTGCCCAAGCTTGTATGGAGGCGTATGGCAAGCAGACCGAGCCTTATCTTGTCTCCTTACGTGAGTTACTGGGCGTCATCAGCGCCCATGAGTGGCGTAAGAAAGGCGTACCAGTATTAGTGAGGGATGATGAGGAGATTCGGATTCATCCATACTATGGCGTGTTTTCGCCTATTCGCGGTGAGTATATTGAATTGGTTCTTAAGGCTCCTTTACCTGCCGCCCTTCAAAAAAACTCGCTTGCATTTGATATTGGAGTGGGTACTGGAGTTCTTTCGGTTGTATTGGCAATCCGAGAAATCAAAAAAATTATTGCAAGCGATCAAGATGAACGTGCGATTGCATGTGCTCAAGAAAATATTGACCGCTTAAATCTCAATGACCAAATAGAAATTCGCAAGATTAATTTATTTCCCGATGAAAAAGCGGCCTTGATTGTTTGCAATCCGCCATGGTTGCCAGCCCGACCAAGCTCTTCACTAGAGCATGCGGTGTATGACCCGGAGAGCCAGATGTTAAAAGGGTTTCTGGGGGGATTAAAAGAGCATTTATTGCCCGGCGGTGAGGGTTGGCTCATTCTTTCTGATTTGGCTGAACACCTCGGATTGCGATCGAGCGATCAATTGCTGGAGTGGATTGCTCAGGCTGGATTGAAAGTTGCAGGACGCTTAGATACTAAACCTCAGCATCACAAGGTATTTGATAAAACAGATGCCCTTCATGCAGCTAGATCGAAAGAAACTACTTCTTTATGGCGCTTGGTAGTCCAATAAACAAAACCCCTCCAAAATTCAGAGGGGGTTTGCTTTATATGGTGGAGTCGGCGGGAATCGAACCCGCGTCCGCAAATCCTCCACAACAAGTTCTACATACTTAGTCATATCATTTGATTTAATCGGTTAAGCACGGACTGACACGTTCTTAACAGACGATTCACTAGGTTTTCGAATCATTCCCCGTGACATGAAATGATCTTATCTCTTGTAAATGACCCTGATCTAGCTTGCGCTAGCTGACCCAAGAGAGAATCAGTTCAGGGGCAACCGCAA
>Ga0136644_10000200_pt1 | contig 47071 bp, 56 predicted proteins | sample C_130820_EF_Meta_FD_94780 | JGI IMG/M metagenome (GOLD analysis project Ga0136644, IMG submission 94780) | Freshwater microbial communities from Lake Croche, Canada to study carbon cycling - C_130820_EF_MetaG (v2) (version 2) | ecosystem: Environmental > Aquatic > Freshwater > Lake | place...
GGTCGTGGTCAAGGTCGTGGTCAAGGTCCTAGTGGTCGTGGTCAAGGTCGTGGCGATGGTCCTAGTGGTCAAGGTCGTGGTCAAGGTCCTAGTGGTCGTGGTCAAGGTCGTGGCGATGGTCCTAGTGGCCGTGGTCAAGGTCGTGGCGATGGTCCTAGTGGTCGTGGTCAAGGTCGTGGCGATGGTCCTAGTGGTCGTGGTCAAGGTCCTAGTGGTCGTGGCGGAGGTCGTGGCGGAGGTCGTGGCGGAGGTCGTGGTGGAGGTCGTGGTGGAGGTCGTGGCGGAGGTCGTGGCGGAAGTCGTGGTATTATTTTGAGGGAATCTAATTTCCTTGAAAAGATAACTGCACTTGACCGTTTACTTGGAATTCTTATTGAAGATTCAGGATCGAGTGATAAAGATAAAATAGCGTTGGAAAAATTCAAATCTACACTTGAAATCCTTCGGGGGAGTGTATTAGATGAGGATTTTAAGAGTTTTGCACATGAGCGATTTAGATCGCTGATTGAAGAACTTCAACAATATGGTTCAGTACTACTCTATCTAGAATCTTTAAAGGGGTCAGTTACCGCAGTAAGAGAGAATCGAATGAACACTCAACATGTTTACGCACTGTTCATTTTTATGGCTTTCATGGAGAATGTAATCTCTGAGCGACCGAACCTTGATTACGATAAATACGAGGTTCAAAGAGACAAAAGTCATCCAGCATATAATATTAATATTAGTTGGACTGATTTTCTGTTTAAGAACAACCTTCTAGATGTGATCGGTTTCTGCAAGTGTGTTTTGTCCAACTCGTTTGATGATAGGATTGAAACCCTCTTAACATTTGTAGATTTAGGCCTTCAATATGGAAGTCTTCACTACATAATAAAGGTGAATGAAAATCTTATCATTCTTTTTAGAGGCAGCATTAGTCAAATCGATAAAACTCAACTCAATGAGATTGTATCGGCTGTTCCAGATAGATATAAAACATCCGAGACAACCCTATACGGGATTTTGGATTTTAGAGGCAATCCCACTTTAACAGAGGGACCAAATGATCTTTGGTGGAATATTAGAACATCCAGCGTTCTTTGTAAGGTTAATCATCAAGCGATTATCGATGTTATACATCGATTTTGTGAAAACATTCGTCATGGTGTCCTTAATGTGTGTTCTGGTTCTGCTTTCAGATTAATATCTGACTCAGGTCCTTACTCACATGTCAAGAATACCTTACGTAAGTTTCTACAAGAAGACGACTTTAATTCGTCTGTCATATTTGACACATTCGCTTTATTGATAACGCTTTTGGTCGAACTCTTTTGCACGGATGATTTCGAGCATAAAAAGTCCATTGCAACTCGGATGATAATTCTTTTGGATAAGATGTACATTTATTTCTCTTCAGCGGACTTCATGCATTTAGTTGGAGTTAATCACAACGAACTAGAAAAATTAAAGCACATTTATCCTCACATGTTTTCTTTCTTTGGTCTTGAGTATAGAATCTTTATTCGATATCTGTACTCTTTCATTCATGGAGTAGATGTTAGCAGAAATGTCGACAAACTCATGACATGTTACATGAATGATGTCATAACATTTATGCATCATCATCGTTCAAATCCAGATTTCATTCGCTCACTCGTGACTGTTACAAAAGATAACGAAGTGGAGTGTATGTTTGGCGGCAATAAACATTTGAAACCGAAATGGTTCAGATTAATGATACAGACTCTACTTATTTGGATGAATCAAGCGTTAACTTATCATCTCAACGAGTCTGTCATTTCTGAACTGAATCGAGTCATTAATGTAGTCGCAAGAGAACTAGATATTAGAGAACTAGATGATGCACGCCTTAATGCACTTGATGCACTCCTTGATGCACTCAACAATTTCGAACGAGAAGCACCACGAGATCCTAATTACGATACTTTTTGTTCCATGAAAAGTCAACAAATGGAAATATTTAGTCCAATAGACTTAGGTGCAGTAGACAAAGAGAAAGGGGAAGAGGAAGCTCTGGAAGAGGAAGCTCCGGAAGAGGAAGCTCTGGAAGAGGAAGCTCCGGAAGAGGAAGCTCTGGAAGAGGAAGCTCTGGAAGAGGAAGACGCTCCGGTAATAACTGGAGAAGAAAGAATCATCGGTCTAAAAGAAACCAAATGAAGAACAAATGAGTTCGGACAAATGTGTTCAGACAAATGTGTTCAACAAATGAGTTGTTCAAACAAATGAGTTCAGAGATTCAACAACGGATTCGATTCATACATAAACCACCAATTAAAAGATAATATATATTGTCTCTTATAAATTGTCTCTTATAAATTGTCTCTTATAAATTGTCTCTTATAAAATATAATCATTGTAATTATAATCCTTTATTTAAATAATGTGTAAAATCAAATCCCATAAGATGATAAAAGTTATTTAGGTAAAGGATTATAATAATATATATAAATCATATTATTTATTTATTTGTATAAATAATTAAATATTTTTATATCACTATAAATATATAATGGGGTTTAAATTATGTTCAATTGCATGGTTTGTTCTTCTTTTCTCTATAGTCGGAATAATATTAGATTATTATACTTTCGGAACAACTCTTTTAGGATTTTTACTAAATGTTATAATTACGATTTTTTTTGTTACGATAACAAATTGGGCATGTTATAAAGAAGGATATAATTGGTTAGCATGGTTTATTGTAGTCATTGCAGGATTAGGTATATTAACAGGTTTTTACATAGTAAAAAGAAAAGATACAAATCCAGATATATACCAAGCATTATTAGAAGAAAAAATGTTTCGTGATAAATATGGTTTATAAATATACCAATTTATATACCAATTTTATTTTTATTATTAAATCCTTGTACGATGCTTGTAAGATGCTTGATTCTCTAAAATAGAATATTTATATAAGAGTTATAATAAAATAGAATTAAAATCAATTTAAAAAGAAATATATTATTTATTATAAAATGAATTATCCTATAAAAGGAAGAAAAAGAAATTATGAACCATTATTTATGAAAAATAAAAAAGTAAAGAAAGATGATAAAGACGAGAATGAAATTGTGGATAAATTATTCCAATTGGGAGGAGGAGATATGAAAAAAGAGGAGAAGGTTGAACGTGTAAATAATCATATTTATTTTTATAGTGAGGTAAACAGGAATAGTATTCTTGAACTTATTTTATTGATTAAAGAGATTGAAGAGGAGAATATATCCATGTCTCATCGAATGAATATTCAGGAGATTCCAATATACTTACATATTCAATCAGAGGGTGGATCAATATTTGCGGTTTTTTCAGCAATTGATACCATTCAAGAATGTAAAGTTCCAGTACATACTATTATTGAAGGCAATGTTGCATCCGCCGGTTCATTATTAAGTATTGTTGGAAAGAAGAGATATATTCGCCCTCATAGTTATATATTGATACATGAATTGTCAAGTGGATTTTGGGGTAAATTTAGTGAGATTGAGGATGATTTTATGAATTTAAAAGAGTTAATGGTTCAAATTAAGAATTTATATCAAGAATATACAACCATTCCAAAGAAGAAAATGGATGAAATACTAAAACATGATATATGGTGGAATTCGGATATATGTATATCATATGGTTTGGTGGATGAAATCTGGAAATAAAATTAAGGAAATATAGAATCAGATACTTTTTTAAAAAAATCGAAGGGTATAATTTGATGAATTTCTGTATCCGGTGTTCCATTTACTTCTAATATTTTAGAACCATTTGTATAATATATTTGAGTCACATCGGTTGATAAATAATCAATACCAGAACATGTAATGTCCATCGCCTTATTTACATTTAAAAATAATTTTATATTTTCAGATGGAACAGCGTCAATTGGAATACGAGAAATTCTTGCACCATTATGCATATTAATCACATTTGAAATATATATTTTTGTATCTTTAGGGGGGATGGATTGTAATGAATATCCTTGTTTATCAATGACAATTGTTGATATATTTTTTATTTCATATAATTTCATTGCAAGTTGTTCTTTATTTCTTTTATCAATTAATATTTGAACTGTATCTACGCCATTACCCATAATATATGGTTTTTCTCTTTTAATGATATCAATTACTTTATTATTGAATACAAATATTCTATAACAATCACCTTTAATTTGTTCTTCAATCATAACACTCTTCATTTTCGGTTTTAATATAGAAATAACATTTTCAATCTCTTTTTTTGTTTCAATGTCAGTATATACATCATTACCAAATGTTCCATTTACGGGTTTTATTACTATTGGATATTGAATACCTTTTTCTTTTACTTTCCGCTGAATTGCAGATGCATCATTTCCTTCCAAATTTATTTCGAAATATAATGGGACGGGTATATTGTATTTCGATAATCTATCTGATGTATCTTTTTTATTTTTAGCAAGAATTAATGAATCCATAGTATTAAAATGTCTATTATAACTTTTAGTGATACATTTTTCATTTGAATCACAGTAAGTAACCGTTTTTTTATCTTCATCTATAATATAATTATTTTTCTTCATTTCATTTAGTAAAGTTGGTGTTGATAATCCTTCATAATTTTCAAATATTTTATTCTTTAATATATGGTTCAAAAAATAGAGAAAAAGAATAACAATAATAATAATACTTATTAATTTACATAATGAACTATTTATTAACTTAATGAATAACTTATAATTTAATGTATTCATATAATATATTATAATATATTATAATGTATTATCTATTATAATATATTATCTATTATAATATATTATTTATAATAAATCTCGATTATACTCTGATATACCCATTTAATTATATTTCCATTCGGTATTACAATGAATACAAATATATGTTAATTTAAGTGAAATTGAATCTTGATAAATAACCGCTTCTGGTACATTTGAATTTATTTGATTACATTCTTTATTCGGACATACTATATGAATCGTTCTTGGTAAAGAACAATCATATATACTATACTTATTATTATTAAATATTATACTTTCTTTGTCTTTGTATTTTTTTTTCTCAATAACTATATTTTTATATTCTTCTTTAAACCCACAATCAATGCATTTATTCCATAATCTTCCATCTTCTTCAATGGGAACGAATATATTCTGACATTCATTACAAAACTGCATTTTATTATATATTAGTATAGTATAGTTTATTTAAATCATTTTTTAAATAAAATGTTAATAAAAAATGATTTATAAAAAGATATATAAACATTATATATATTAGTAATATATAAAATGAATGACGACGAGAATGTTTCAGATGAAGAGTATGAGGAAGAAGAATATATGGAAGAGGATGATGAATTACATGAAAAAAGAGTAATTAAACCAATTGTTATTATAGAAAAAAAATCTCTTCCAATATTATCAAAATTTGAATATGCAACCTTATTAGGAACAAGAATTAAACAATTGGATGAAGGAGCTAGAACAACTTTAAATAAAGAGGAATTAAAAAATATAGATAGTCATCGTAAGATTGCAGAAAAAGAGATTACTCTTCGTAAACTACCACTTTTAGTTCAAAGAGAATTACCAGATGGTTCTGTAGAAGAATGGAAATTAAGTGAGTTTTTAACCATTCACAATGATTAGTATTTATTTGGTCATTTATATAATATTATAAGTTTATGAATAGTATAAGGTGTAAAAACATAATTATTTTGAATAATATAAATGATTTTAATTCTACAAAATAGTATTATACTTGTTAGATATATATTAAGTAAAACACTTGGAATGACGAATTATTATATTGAATTTGAAAATATAGATGAGGATGATGAGAATGATGAGGATGATGAGGATGATGAGGATGAAAAAGAGGATACGAATTATGAATATTGCAATTGTAATTTATGTTATTCTGCTCGAAATATAACGTATATGACATTCCGACGTTTAACGATGTATCCAAAGTATCCAAAATCCAAATAATAAATAACTTTCAATATTATAATTTATGAATCATTCATTTAATTACTAATAAATGTATAAAAAAAATGAAAAGTATTTAAAGAGATATGTTTAATAGATATTAAGTATGCAAGTTTTACAAACAGAATCAACCACACAAAAGAAGAAGAGTCTAAAGAAGAAGATTGGTCCTCAAGAGGAGTTTACTCCTCAAGAAGAGTTTACTCCTCAAGAGGAGTTTACTCCTCAAGAAGAGTTTACTCCTCAAGAGGACCCAATTACTATTCAACATGAAATTAAAGAAGAAGTGAATGTAGAAGAGTCAAGTGAATCAAGTTACTCAAATGAAGAATATAATAAAGATAATAATTTATTTGAAAATACAGGAAATTATGCAGAGTTATTTGAAGAGAATAATAATGAATTAAAAGAAAATATAATGAATGATACTCGAATCGTATTTGAAAAACTTCATACACTCAAAGAGAATATTTCAAAAATATCATTTACGGATAAAGATCTTCGTAAAAACTTTATGAAGGAGAGAAAGAAAGTAGAAAAGGTATATAATGAATTTCAATCCCAGATTCTATCAACCATTACAGATGATTTAGATACGGAATCAAAGAGAGCGGGAAAGAAGAAGAAAAATAAAGAGACAAAGAAGATAAACAATGGTTCAGCAGCAGTTCATAAACCATTATCAAATGTAGAGAAATGTATGCTAGAATTTATGGGTCTTGATCAAAATGATGAAACGATAGTAGTCACTCGTTCAAGCATTCTTAAGTCATTGAATTCATTTGTAACAAACGAACAAGCAAATAACAACAATGAGATATTTGTGGAAGGGAAGAAGAATATGTTCAATGTAATTGGTAAACTAAAGACATTAATGGACAATATTGAAAATATCATGAAAGGAAGAGGAGAACTTGGACAAGATGAACATTTACCTTCACAAATTGAACGTAAGGACCTCATGGTTTACATGAATAAATGTATTCCAAAGGTTGTTAAGAACACGGTTGTTTAAAATAGATTTACAAATTATCTACTTTATTTTTTATAATTATTTACTTTTATTATTTACTCTTATTATTTACTTTTATTATTTACTTTTATTTTGATATATAAAAATAAACACATATAAAAGTAAATTTACTATATGAATATTATAATAATCATTTTATTAATGGACTTGATAATTTTACACATGGAACTAAATTCAATACAAGAATATAAATGATTGTAAATAGATAAAATATGACAGAACTACTTGTATATCGGATTGATTTAATGGACAAGAGAACAATTGAAATAATAATAAATATAAATTGTAAAAGAATAATAAATGGTAATAAAATGAGTTTCCAATTCATATATATCTAAATAATATATTTATTTAGATATATTTATAAGTTCAATTGAATCCATCAAAAATATTACAACTAATATATGGATAAAGTATTTTTTTTAAACAATGATTCGGAGTACATAAATCAATTAAGAGGTGAATTTCAAGAAAAAAAGTGTATTAAGATATTATCCTTAATGGACAGTTCTTATATAGAATTATTATATAAATATGGATTAACAAATAAAAAATGGATATTTGCATCAGGTATAAAAAATATAAAATATGAAAAAGAGAATATACCACGAAATGATAAGATCAATCAGAATCAGATGAAACTTGTCCAATCCGCCTTTCAAAAGAATATATTTTCATATGCATTCTATCGTTGTATGAATAATACCAACCCTTCTTTTATCGAATATCAATTACGACAGTATATGAATTCCACCCTATTTATTGATTTCTTAAATGATATTACCGGTCTTGAATTAAAACGATTGACAACTCTATTTATGTCTAAATATGTATCCGGACAATTTTTATCACCTCACTCTGACAAAGGGAATGGAAGACTTGCATTTGTCATTGGATTAACAAAATATTGGAAACCCTGGTATGGGGGAAATCTTCATTTTTTAGATGAAAATCGTGAAAAAGTAATTGAAACATACACTCCAGATTTTAATAGTTTATTACTTTTCTATGTTCCATTTGAAAATGGAATTCCACATTATGTCTCTCATGTAAATCCAAATGTTCTATATCCACGTTTATCCATTACCGGATGGTATGAGTAGTATAATTTTCATAAAATATAGATATGAATATAATATATATCTCATATAACTTATGAATCATAAATTTATTTCTTGGATATATTAAGAAAAATAAAAAAAGAATAAAATAAATGGTAAAAAGTATATATATACATTTTTGAATTTTTTGAGATAATATGGGTATAGAATCATTCTCTTTTTCTTGATACAAATATAAATTAATTCCAAATACAAGATATAATACAAGTAGAAAAATAGGGAGTCCATATACAATTTCACATGTTTCATCAATTAAAAAGAAAGTCGAATATAACCAAACAAAATGAATCATTCCAATATTTATAATTAAATACACATTTAACCATACATTGGTATCAATATTATTATATATCGTCGGATTAAATATATTCAAATCTTTCATCAGTAAATATACTAAAATAAAAGATAATATAAAAGTACTAGCATATATATACATTCTTATAATTATACAATACTTTATTTTTAGTTTATATCATTTATTTTTTATTTATTGATATTCTACACATAGGACAGGATGCTTTCTTTTTTAACCATTTATCAATACACTTTTTATGAAAAATATGTTTACAGTCTGGAATACATCTTTTAAATTCTTTTTCTTTAAACATCTCTATACAAATAGAACATTCTTTGTCTAAGTCATCTTTACCGACTTTCTCATATTTACCCATTGATTCATTAATCTTTTTACAGGTTTTAAATCCTTCGTCTACTGTAGGCACTGCGGGTGTTGCAGGTGGTTCTTCAATATCTTCAAAACCGACAAATATTTGGATTTCATTCGGATTTAAAGACTGCACATTCATATCCATTGTATGTATATTATTTAAGAATTGTTGTATGATCTGTGTGTAATCATTATAAGGAAATAAATGTATATAATTATTATCAGAGGAGTTATCCATTTTAAAGATAGAGTATATAAAAATAAATTAAAATAATCTTTATAAAATGATTAAACCATATCAAGAAGAAAACCGATTGGAAGCGGGGATTGATGAAGCGGGGAGAGGATGTTTATTTGGAAGAGTGTACATTGCATCTGTTATACTGCCACCAGATATAGAAGAGTTATGTAAAGAATATAATATTAAAATAAGAGATTCTAAAAAGATGAATAAAAATGAACATATAAGAGTTTGTCATTTCATAGAAGAAAATGCATTGGATTACTCTATTATATATAAAGAGGCATATGAAATTGATTCAATAAATATATTACAAGCGACGGTTTTAGGTATGCATGAATGTATAGATTCTTTACAGATAAAACCTGAGAAAATATTAGTAGATGGTAATTATTTTCCATTTTATAAGGATGAAAATGGAAAATGGATTGAACATGAATGCATTATTAAGGGAGACAATACATATATGAGTATTGCGGCGGCATCAATACTTGCAAAGAGATACAAAGATAAATATATTCAAGATTTAGTCAGGGATGAACCGGATTTATTAAAATATGATTTACTGAATCATTATGGGTATGGAACAACGACTCATATAGATGCAATTAAGAAGTATGGGATAACGAAGTATCATCGTAAAACATTTGGGATATGTAAAAATTACTCCATTTAGTAAAATATATCATAGTATTATATATGCCTATTGTTATCTCTAAACAGATTCGAATTGATAATTCAAATAATTATACATATGTTCTAAAGAAATTTAGTAATAATACATATCGATTAACCATATACCAGAAAAATATGGCAACTGGTTGCTATGTCCTTGCACGTATACAATCAGGTGTATGTAATACATAGTGTATGTAATACATAGTGTATGTAACTCCATAGTGTATGTAATTCATAGTGTATGTAACTCCATAGTGTATGTAATTCATAGTGTATGTACTCCATAGTGTATGTAATACATAGTGTATATAATTCATAGGGTTAATATATAATATACGCTTTACAAACACCACCATTCTTTTTATTTACCCAAATTATAGTTCGTATATAATCTTTATTTTTAATTTTACATTCTTCAATTTTATTTATTTGTATAACCACATCTTTTAATTTCATATTAAAGTTAACAATTTTCCCAAATAATACATCATTGTTCATTGATGGATCACCAATTTTCAATATACTATTTTCACTATCATAATGATTTCCATCATCTATATCAAACAAAATGATTATTTATTCTTTAAATCAAATCGACATTTTTTAATTTATTATAAAAAAATAATAATACCATTTATATTATTAAATAGCATAATAATCTAAAAATCATGAAAAAAATTTAAAATTATTCTATAATTAATTATCTATTCTAATAATATAACTATGCTTTATAAATTTATGTCTGAAATTCTAGGAACATTTATATTTTTATCTGTTATCATTATTACGGTCTCGAATAAAGTTTCTGATAATATGGCATGGCTTAAGATTGGTCTTGCACTTGGTGTCGCAATCCTACTTGTCGGCGGTATATCTGGAGGACATCTAAATCCCGCTGTTTCCACTATGTTTTACATGAATGGTAATATTGATTTCATGACTTTATTATATTATATTATTGCTCAACTTATTGGAGCAACTCTTGCCTATCTATTTTATTATTATTATTACTATAAAAAAAATGTATAGAGATGTATAAAATAATATTATTATAATAAATAAAGTATTTATTACTTTATTTATTAAATAATTAAGGTTTAAATAGACGAAATTAGATAGACGAATTCAAATAGACGAATTCAAATAGACATATTTAAATATGTCCATTCCTTTGCAACTCTTTTATATTTTTCATTGTTATTTATATATTCATATGCAATATCCGGGACCAATGGATCATTTGGATTTGGATTGGATAATAAAGAACATATGGACAATAAAACATTGGATATAGATAAACTTGGATTCCATTGTTGTTTTAATATATCCATACATATTTGTCCTGATGAGTTAATATTTGGGTGGTATATCTTTGTTCCAAAAACAAAATTGGGTGCTTGAAATGGATAATTTAATGGTATATGTATATATATTTTAAATATACCTCCTTCATAAGGGGTCTCTTTGGGTCCAATTACGAATCCCTCCCACTCATACATATTATTATCAATAGGTCCTGCAGAGATATAGTAGTTATCATTTCTTTGTATGTCTTCATATTCTTTCTTTAATCTTTTTAAATTACTCATTTTTATAATAATATTTATATTATAGTATTTATTTTTTTATATTATTTGGATAAAGATTGGATGAATAATAAATGATATCCTCAATTGAATAAAGAAACCTTAGAAACGTTTGAAACACTTGAAGGTATTGTATGTATAGTATTTATTTCATCTTCCGAATCAATACTTTCCAATTCATCATCGTTATTCAATTGACTGGACAATTGATTCGCATTATTTAATTTATGAAATGAATACTCTTTACTCAATTGAAGTGATTCTTTTTTTTCTAAATGATAATGATAATCTACTATTTCATAACCATTCTTCTTATATATATTAAATCTTTTATATGCTTGTCCTTCAAATATGGAAAAACAATCTACATAATCCATGATTAATGGTTGAATACCAATATGAACTTTTCTACATATTCTACCAATGGATTGAATAATATCACTTTTTGGAGTCGCTAGAACCAATCCATTTAATGAAGGAATATCCAATCCCTCATTTGCCATAGGGAATGTTCCCAATAATAATCTACAGGATTCATTCTTTTTTAACTCTTCTTGTTTCATTCCACCTATATAATATCCAACAGATTCAAACCCCTCTTTTTTTATTACATCATTTATATCCTGTAAATTCTTTTTTCTATCACTCAATACCAATATTTGACGTTTACTATTCTCATTTAATTTTTCCATTATATTTTTTACAATGAACTCTGTTCGAATTTTATAATCAGATATTTGATTTACCATCGTTGCCATCTGAACTTTTCCCATATAGTTGATGACCTCTTTTTTATAATACTCATTCTCACTATCTAATTTATATCTTTCTACTTTAACTATATTTTTCTGTTCAGATTTCACACTGTATATAATATCTCCAACATACCATTTCAATACTTTTGTTAATCCATCTTTTCGATTCGGAGTAGCAGATAGTCCTAACATATATATACTATGAATCTTATGCAATGCTTTTGAAAAAACACGAGATGGTATTCGATGACATTCGTCAATAATAACATGTCCAATATCATCAAATGCATCTGTTGGAAAATCCTTCATAGATAATGTTTGAAGCATTCCAATAACTATATCTCTCCCCTCCATTTCATACTTATCTGCTTGAATTATCCCAACTCTAGCATTGGGTAATGCAAATTGAATTCTCTCTTTCCATTGATTCATCAAAAACTCTTTATGAACAACAACTAATGTTTTTTTCTTCAATTTGGATATGAAATATAGTGCAAGTATTGTTTTACCAAACCCACATGGCAATGATAATATTCCACCTCCTTTTTCATAATATGCATTCATTGTCATCTGTGCAGGTATCTTTTGTTCTTCTTTTAAATCTAAATGAAAGGATATATCAATATCCATCCCACTGGATAATGTATTTACTTCGGGTTGTCCATATTTCTGAATTCCATAAAATTTAGGTATATATATCTTATTTTCATTTTCTAAATAAACTTTAAAACGATTGTCTTCTTGTTTTCCATAATCACTATTCATATAGGGTGATACATCTAATTCTTTTCTTATTTCATTTAATTCGGATTTATCAAAATATTTCTTACGTAATATATATCCACGCTTTCCTAAATAGGTTTTATTATTTTTTAATTGGTTCATACATATATATATTCTTATTGTTTTATACTCTATTCGAATAATAAAAATTGAAACGTATATTATTGTAATGGTTATTATTTATTTTAAGAACAATCATTAAAACATTAAAGAATAATCTATTTTTTAAAAATGAACTCAAGACCTTCAAGACCCTCAAGACCCTCAGTTTTTAGTGCCCAAGAGTCTTTTAGTGCCCAAAAGTCGTTAGAAACATTTCGTCCGAGTCTTAATTCAATGTGTATGGATTTGTTGAATAATCGAAAAGTTCTCAATGCCCAAAGAAAATTGCAGCATACTGAGAGATTACGTAAATTAAATAAAATGTTGCGTACTCTCGAATATTCATCCAAAAAAGCTCCAGGTGCCCCAATAAAACCAGAAGGAAGAGTTCGTCTTTCTCAAGAGGATATTGAGGAATTACTGCTTTTTTGGCATAATTCCACACGTGAATTCCAAGAAACTCTCGATGCCCCAATAAAACCAGAAGGAAGAGTTCATCTTTCTCATGAGGATATTGAGGAATTACTGCTTTTTTGGCATAATTCCACACGTGAATTCCAAGAAACTCCCGATGCCCCAATAAAACCAGAAGGAAGAGTTCATCTTTCTCATGAGGATATTGAGGAATTACTGCTTTTTTGGCATAATTCCACACGTGAATTCCAAGAAACTCCTCAAAAGGATATTGAGGAATTACAACGTGCGTTGAGTAATGAACATGAATTGAATACGAATACTCCTAGAAAGAGAAAATTTGTCTGGGCTTGATACACAACTTCAACCTTGGAAAGTGATTTTTAGTGACATAAATGTTTAAATCGTGCACATGGTGTACGATTCTTTAAGTATTATTATAATCTGTAAAAAATCTTTTGTATGTATCAATTGATAGTATGTATCAATTCATAGTATGCATCTATTGATGGCATGTATCTATTGATGGCATGTATCTATTGATAGTATGTATCTGTTGATGGTATGTATCTGTTGATAGTATGCATCTATTGATGGTATGCATCTATTGATGGTATGCATCTGTTGATGGTATGTATCTGTTGATGGTATGTATCTGTTGATAGTATGCATCTATTGATGGTATGCATCTATTGATGGTATGCATCTGTTGATGGTATGCATCTGTTGATGGTATGTATCTATTGATGTATATAGTATGATATATTCTTTATTTGTATCTCATCCCATCCATATGCATAATATCTAAACCATATACATTTGCATTTGTGAAAAATCTTTCCATAATTTGATACTTCCTCCATGATATATACCAACATCTAATACATTTTTAGATGATTCTTTTTTACTAACGAATAAATCATAATATAATTCTAGATAGGAATGTGTTGTATTCTTATCCGTTCTTGAATTATATACTAATTCTATCAAACTCGTATATATATACTATTTATTTATACTTACTTAACTATTTATTCAAATAATAATTCAAATAATAATTCCAATATTATTCAAATATTATTCCAATAATAAATTTAACTTAAAGAGGTAATAAGAATCTATAATAATTATGAGTGATAAATTAATGGAATTGAAAACGGTCCAAGCGGGTGCATTTAAAAGTTTAACAGAAGCACTCAAAGAGATTCTAACGGATACAAATATTGAATTTAATGAATCATGTATGAAAATCATTACAATGGACCCTACACAAACTATATTGGTTCATTTAAAATTGGAAAAAGAGAATTTCGAATATTATTATTGTAAACATAAAATATCGATTGGTGTAAATATTCATAACTTTTTTAAATTAATAAGAACACTTACAAATAATGATGCATTATCCTTATTTATTGATGAAAGTAATGTTAATATGTTAGGGATTCGAGTAGAGAATGGGGAAAAGAATAGTCTAACTACATATTATTTAAATTTAATTGAAGTGGATGAAACAAATTATATTATTCCCCCTGCACAATTTGAATCTATTATTACTATGCCTAGTAATGAGTTTAATAAGATTTGTAGAGATATGATTAATCTAAGCGAGATTATTGAAATAAAGAGTGTGGGTAGTCAATTAATTTTTTCATGTAAAGGAGATTTTGCATCACAAGAAACAATCATTGGAGAAACCACAAAAGGATTAAATTTTGTAAAATCAAGTGATCAGGACAATGTAATACAGGGATATTATAATTTAAAGCATTTAGTATTATTTGCGAAATGTACAAATTTATGTAATTCGATTGAAATGTATATGAAAAATAATTTCCCCATTGTTATTAAGTTTACAGTTGGTTCATTGGGTTCATTAAAACTTGCCATTGCACCAAAAGTGGAATTTGATAATTAACTTTATAAAAAATATATAAAATCGTGCATATGGTGCATGATTCTTTAAGTAGTATTATAAAATGTTTATGTAAAGGGGTTAAATAGTATTATAAACTGTTTATGTAAAGGGTTCATTCTCTGAATATTATTTAACTATTTTCAGTAATAGACGATTTATCAGTAATATTTATTAATTTTCCATCTGTAAAGAACTTTACTTGATATTGAGTGGTTCCTAAAGGTCCTTGTTGATATAGAGATGCAACATCATTTGGTAATAATGCTTTGGTAAAATATTGAGTTTTACCAATTTTTCCATAATATCCAGGGGGATCGCCACCAGTAATATATACTTTATCTGTTGTAATATTGGGGATACCTTTTAGAGCGCAACTTCTTTCTAATTTTCCATTAATATATATATCGACGGTTCTATTATTTAAAACATATACAACATGAACCCATGTCATCAATGGAATATTTTGAATATCACAGGATTCAACCCCTTCTGCAACAGTTGTGGATGTAACCACCTTTAATGAATTTGTAAGTGGATATAACCATATACTTGGACAGTGAATATTTCCATTACCATTTTCATCTGATGAAGAAGATGGATTTCCTTTCCATAGAATAGATTTATACTTTCCAAAATTATAATTCCAATCCTTTACATATATCCATGTACTAAAGGAATGTGCCATACCAATTGTTGGACTTGGTAATTCAATTCCCGGTCTTGAAACATATGCATCTATAACTTCATTTACAATAACAGGGGCATTCTTTTTGGCATCATCTGATAATTTAAATGCAACATATATTAAATAAATTATAAATATTAGAAATAATACAAATGCAATAAAATATATAATTTTACTCATTGAATTTGATTTTGAATATTTATTTCCTACTTGTTTTACGTTTTCCATATATATTATTAGAGATAATTTTTATAAAATATGGATATAATATATTATAAATTCTATCTGAAAATGTATTTTTTTCATGAATTATAAATATATTATTATTAACATTATAAACTATTATATTGTTAATAAAAAATTATATTTTGAAATAAATTAAATATAAACTCCTTACTATAAATGGTACTAACTCATAATTAAAAGATTACCCGTATTTACACTTTCTAAAGGATTCCCAATATTTACATTTTGTAAAGGATTACTAATATTTATACTTTGTAAAGGATTACTAATATTTAAACTGTCTAAAGGATTACTAATATTTATACTTTGTAAAGGATTACTAATATTTAAACTGTCTAAAATACTCCCACTACCCCACTGTCTTCCTCGCTTTCTCCATTGTCTTCACTGTCTCCACTGTCTCCCTTGTTTGCACTTTTCTTTATTTTCAGATTTGATATTTTATGTTTCACCCTATCCACACTCTGAATTAATTTAGAATTTGACATTTTATTACTTCTCATTGTTTTAATTTGATATTTATCAATAAATTTTTTATAAAAGTTATAACATTCCATTACTTCTTCTGGACTTAAATCATAATTAAAATAGATGAGATTGGCAATAAAACCGGGGAACCCTCTTTTTTTATCTTCTTCTTGTGATAAATCTTTATCATCTGCAATAAATAAATGATAATCTTTTAAAGAGGGAACACTTTGGTTCAAAGTAAAACTTTTCTGGAAAAGACCATTTATAAATACAGAAATTGATTTTGTCTTAGACACGATAGAAATATTAACCCATTTATTTAAATCAATATTTGATATTTCAAAACGTTCAACATTATGACCAGATTGACGAAATACAATCACTAAATTATTCATTCTTGGTGTTAACCATAATCCAGGATATTGCACCATTAATTCAATATCATCTGTTGGAGTTCCTCTATAAAATATATTCTTCCATTCACTATATCTATAATTATTCCATGTAAAGTTATAATTTTCATTTTCTTCAACATTTTTTAATCCATTTATATATATCCAAAATGAATAACTAAAATAACCTCCGTTTAAATCTTCTGGGAGTTTGGTTGGGGGAATATCTAAACCATCGCTATCGCCGGCACATAAATATGGTTTTTTATTCTTTACTATATCTGTTTCCAATATTGGTTTTCCAATATATCTATTTCTTTTATAGATTATTTGAAATAAGAATATTGCATACAGTAAAATATATAAAATGGAGAATATACCACTTACTAAATATAAAAAGAAGGATGAAACTATAAAAAATAGAATAGATAATGGTAAAATATATACTCTTGAAGTAAATATATAGGTTAAAAATATTGTACTCACTATATTTGCAACTTTAATCATCACACTTGAGTTATCCCATAACATTTGAGTTCTTTTTAAAAATAAATAATAATTACGAAAAAATGAGGTTATATATAATAAACGATTCTCAATATTATTATTTTTATTTTCTTTACTCTCTTTATATTTTTTATTATTATTATAATCATTATTATTTAATACTAACTCATTATTATTTATGTTTTCATTATTTGAATCATTGTTTAAATTATTATTTGATTCATTGTTTGAATCATTACTTGAATTATTATTTGAATTATTATTTGAATTATTATTTGATTCATTGTTTGTTTTATTGTTTGTTTTATTGTTTGAATCATTACTTGTTTTATTGTTTCGTTGATTGTTTGTTTCATTATTTGATTCATTGCTTGTTTTATTGTTCTTTTGATTGTTTGTTTCATTTTTTGTTTTATTGTTCGATATAGATTTATTATTCAGTGAATTATTTGATGTAGGTTTATTATTCTGTGAATTATTTGATTCTATTGTAGGTTCATTATTCAATTCCGTATTTGAATTTGATTTCTTTTTTTTACTATTATTATTATTATTGCTCATACTTAATCTATATATTTTTTTCTTATGTTTTTTTTCCATATTTTTCAATCATATGTTCTTTTAATTCTTCTACACTATCACCATCTCTCCATTTTTGGATAACTGTTGGGAAAAATACACCCAATAATCCAATAATTAATACAATTATTTTTATTATCCAATGTACTGGAATCCAACGATTCACAGTTTCATGAAAGAAATATGAATATAATATAATACCAAAAAGAATAAAAAAGAAAATAATGGATTTAGTACTCATTTTTGAAATTGGATTTGAAATTGGATTTGAAATTGGATTTGAAATTGGATTTGAAATTGGATTTGAATTGGGGGATGAATTTGGACTTGAAATTGGATTTGAACTTGAGTTTATACTTTTATTCTCACTCATTCTACTATAATATATTATAAAATATAAAGTGCATGATTTCCGTATTCATAATTATTTATTGAATTTTTTTGATTGGGTGTACAAAAGTAGTATTTTTCTAAATCATTGGGACCCGATGCTGTTCCACTAATACATTTTCCTTTATTTATTTCTTTATTTGTACAATATCCACATTTTACATCTTTTAAACAATCATCTTTATTTTCATTATACTTCTCACATGGGTCAATCGTTCTTATACATTCTTCCTTTGATGCATAGGGAAATAGAATTTGATTATTTAAAATATCGGTTCCACAAACATTTTTAGATATTTCAGATGCATCTTCTGTTCCAACTTTTTCATAACATTTATCTCTTATACTACACCAATAATGAATTCCATTTTTTATATCATTATCACATTCTTCTTGGGTTGAACATGGTATAGGAAATGCAATGGGTAAATAGTTAACTTGATTCTTACATTCTTTATTTCCTTTTTCATTTATTATACAATAATCAATAAATTGTTCTTTGAATTTTAAAGAAGAGTGGAGTAAGTGAAATAATATGAAAATAAGTAAAATTATAAAAATGAGAAAGAAACATATTTTAATTTTCATTATTACAATTTAATGATATTATAATATTATTACAATTGAATGATATTATAATATTATTATAACTTAATGATATTATAATATTATTACAATTGAATGATATTTTTATATTGTTTATAAGTATAGAAATGCTTGAATTTTTTACTGCATACAAAGTGACTGAATATTTTTTAAATAATAATAATAATGGTTCACTAGAAGCATTCAATAATGAGGAAAATTTAAAATCTCTTCCTATTTCATGGATTATTGTTGTATTAATTATTAGTTTCCTGACCGCATATATTGCATACGAATGTAATTTAGGTGAAAGTCCAGCATCACGATTTTTAATTACTCTTTTCGCATTTTTATTCGCTGGTATCTATCTTATCTTTTATTTTATATATCACGTTCTTCTGGATTATCCATGTGGAGGAGGAAAAGCAATTCGTAATGTGATAAAGAATATAACGAAACGTAAATAAAGGGAGTAAACAACATGAGTAAACAACATAATTTATTTTTTCAAATTATAAAAGTCATTCTCATCATATAATCGACCATTTTTTCCACACATATTCTCATTATATCTCGCACTATGACTTGTGTGATATGTATTATTTTCAGGATATATATTTGAATTCATATCTGTTATATTCTGATAAATGTGATTCATAGATAGTATCTTCCTGAATTTTACACAATACCCATTTAAAAAATTATTCATATGTTTATCACCAATGTAATTTTTACAATGATAACAAGACTTCTTTATACTATGAATCAATGGAATGAAAAGAATGAATATATATATCATATTATTAAATATTAATAATATAATATATATTATATTGTTAACTCTTATTTATTTTCAGATTTTATATCATCTGAAATATCTTTTTTTTTATATTTTTTCTTATATAGTTTCCCTTCTTTTCCACACATATGATTATATATTCTTGCAGTGCTACAATAACTATAATCAATATCTTCAATATTTTGAATACCTCTTACTAAGTAATAATTCGTATCTTCTCTTGGAAATAAAGAACATTTACTATATTCATTGGTTTTATTATCAGTGATAATAAATTTACAATTCACACAGAACTTTGGTCTAACTTGTTTTACAGATGATATTGATAATAGAATCGAAGAAATGATAAAAAAGATGAATTTCATTGTTAACGTATAATATTCATTTATCTTTATATCTTATGAATATATGCAATTAAATAATTATAATTAATAATTATGTCTTTTAATTATGTCTTTTAATTCTTTTTTTTTATTTTGAATAATTTTTTTGATTTCATTTTGTTGTTTTGGTGGGTATACACATTTTAGTAATAATATATTTATGAATAGTAATGAATACATTTCATATTTGTCCTTTTCTTTTTTTGTTTTTGGATTGAATAATGAATAAAAGGTCTTCCTTATAAAATATTCCTTATTTGTTTCATATCTCTTTTTTTCCATATATATTACTTAGTTAAAAATTTTTGAATTTGCATTTTATAAAAACATGGATGTTGGTAAGGAACGGTATGTTCTTCTAATCTTTCTTTTTTTGACATATATGTATCATATTGAGGTCTGTACAATTGAAAAGACGATCTTCCAAGATGATTTAATACAATGACTTTAGGTTTCGATTCTCCATTATAACAATGATAAATTGTATGATTATTCATTATATATTATCTATTGATAATATTTATTTTAACCCTTTACATAAATATTTTATAATACTACTTAAAGAATCATGCACCCTGTGCACGATTTTAGATATTATTCATTTTTATAAGAAACCATTTAATCAAACAAAAAGATTCAATAATACATTTAACCCTTTATCTGAATCATATTCAAGATCGTGTGCGCGGTTTACGATTCTTTAAGTATCATTATAAAATGTTTAAAGGGTTAAATAGTTAAACTATTTATAAAAAAAATGAAACATAATATGTTCATTCTTTCTTAATTATTTTAATAATCATTTAAGAAAAGGAAAAAGAATGAGTCCCCTTCCCAAAATTACTTTAAACGACGGAATTTCATTTGAATGGAAAGATGCCAAACTGACAATCACTATACCTAGAGATGCATTGACATTCCGACAGTTTTCCATTTTGATAGGACTTATCAATAACATTTCTCAATGGAAGTTTCGTGTTGTCCAATATGATGAGCATATTGAATTAGTATCAGTATCAAGATGTAGAGATGACTGTTCAATATTGCAATGTTCTATAGGAATAGAAGCATGGTCTAACATAGATATGTATGACTACCTATCTTCCTTGGATACTGTGCGATTTTCAAGAAACATAATAAGAGATTTGTATTACTACAAAATAAATAATCTTAGAGTAGAAATGTCTAATGAAATTGGGCTTACTCCGGAAATACTAGAACAACTTGAACTTATGCTTCATAAAATCAATCCTTATATTCCTGAATAAATAGAATTATCCCCTTTAAATAATACTTAACTTGGGTAATATTCAAAATCATGCTCATGGATCACGATTCTTTAAGTATCATTATAAACTATTTATTATATATTTTTACAAGAAGAACGAATCAAATCCAAAGACATACATGTTTTATGTTTTATACATTAAATACAAATTATTATTATAATTAAATACAAATTATTATTATATTCTAACCATTTATATATTTAGTTTATAATTTTACCGAACCCTTCCTGAATAATATCTAAAATCGTGAACATGGTGCATGATTCTTTCAGTCGAATTATAAACTATTTAAAGGGTTAAAATAATAAATATCTAAACAACCACTCTATAAAATATAGATTCTCCTACAATTGGACTTTTACGTATAATCTTAATTAAATTACCCACCTTAAATCCATAATATTTACTCATGGCATCTGTACGTAGTAATGTCGGTAGTTTCGATTTAGTTGTTCTATACATAGTTAGTATCTCATTCACTTTTTCTTCATCCTCTATTAATATATGTTTCGGTGCAAAAGAATGTTTTGTAATATTCATCATTAAATTATGTCTTAAAAATATTTCTACATTGTCATATACACTTCTAGATAACTCCTTTGCAACAGAACTATTCTCTTTGTCTTTTAAAATCAATAGTATGGATACATTCTCATCTATGACTTCATCCATAATTTTTTGAAAAATCGTTTTTAAATCATTCTTTCCAAAACTCTTTATTTCATTGTAAAAATATATATATATCTTTTTATTTCGGATTTCATCATTAATAAAGATATTCATTCCTTTATTATCATATTTAATTGAAAATTGTTCAAATGATACAATCTCTTCTTCTGGAATTGGATATCCCCTATCTTCTACTAATTCAAGTAATGTTTTACGAACCTGATATAACTTTTTCTTTTCCTCTAAATTCATTATATTTTTATATATTATAATCTTTCTAAGTTGAATATTATTAATTCATTTTTTATTATATTTTTTATTATATTTCCTGATATTTTACATATTCATCTATCAATATATCATATATATATAAATACTTTTTATTATTTAATATTGTTATTTCTAATGATTCTTCTTCTCCATGGCATATTATTCTATATTCAAATGATTCTTCTTGAATATCAACAATTCTTAAAAATATGTATTCATTATCTGCATTCCTGTAATAATCCTGGTAATTCATTTCCTCGACGGTTTCTATAAAATGAGCATCCTCTCTTGAAAAAGATAATGGTTCTCCATGAAGAGTACATTTATCATTCCATATTTGAATGAATTCTTCAGATAAATATTCATATAGAATATCATTTGAACATGCATTCAAAATAATCTTCATATAATAAAAATATAATTTTATATTTATGATGTAAATAATAAATGAATATTGAATGAATCGTATAATTTATCAATTTTTATTCACTGTCCTCTTCATTACTGTACTTTTCATCGCTGCCCCCTTCATCGCTGTCCCCTTCATCATTGTCCCCTTCATCACTGTCCCCTTCATCGATGTCCCCTTCATCGCTGTCCCCTTCATCGCTGTCCCCTTCATCATCTATTATATCTTTTATTTTATTTTTGATTTTATTTTTGATTACATCCGTTATTTTTTCTTTTCCACTGATTGCATCAAAATCTTTTTTTAAAAATAGTATAATAGATATACTAAACAGTCCTATAAAATAAATAAATACATGAATCCAATATTTTTTTACAACGGATACAAATAATAAAAATAGGAATGCAATAAATAATGGAATTAATGTTAAATATGGTATATTTATCGTTATTTTTGTATTTAATACTTCATATATCATAGGTATAAATGCAATACTAAATAGGAAGTTAGAGATAAGAATTAAATAGTAAGAGTGTGTGAATTCATCGTTTGGATTGGTTATTTGATTCGTTTTTGAATTATTGGACATATATTTAGACATATATTATTTTTATAAAAAATATGAAAGATAATTATAAATATCTTTTTATAGAATATATGAAATCATGATGTATTCATATGAATAAATTCATTCATAGTCAGATGAATTTGGACAAATCTTTTCATTCATAATAAAAAAAATGAAACATAATGTTATGAAATATATTATTTATATTTATTAACTAATTATACACATTTATTCTTTACAGTTATTCTATAAAATGGGAAAAGAACCAAGTCGATCTCTAAAAAAATCTTTGAAGGGGTTATATCCTTCTAAAAGTGCAAACAAACCGACTAAATTAAAATTAGGAGGTTGTTTTTCTTTAGGAAGTAATCCTTCTGAAGTGGTCAAAATTGTAGTGAATCCTGAAAATATGCCAAATAATTTTAGAGAAAGATAAAAATAATTTAAGGAAACTTTTGTTTAGAGCTAGAGATAGAGCTAGAGATAGAGCTAGAGATAGAGCTAGAGATAGACTTTTCGTTAGAAGCTTAGATACACTTAGACTTTAAACTCTTTCAAAATGATATTCTGAGTGTTATTATTCGAAAATAGATTCATTTTGAAAAGGATGAAAAGGTTAAAAATTATAAATTTGTGTATAAATTTGTGTATACGTTTGTGTATCAGTTTGTGTATATAATTATACTTCACTTTTTACCTGGATAATATTTAAAATCATGTCATGGTATATGATTCTTAATTATATTATAAAATGTTTGTATAGGATTCATAAATGGCATGGATATATAAATAATTATCGGTTAAATGTATATTCATCACTATATTCTGAAAATATGGATTCCACCTCCTCATCTACAATACTTTTTTCATCTTCATATTCATATTCATAATTATGATGATTCTCATTCATTAAATTTGATATTTCATTCGAACTAAAAGGTGCATTTGAAATAATTGCTTCTATAATTTTACATATAATCTGTATATCACTTGCATTATTATCATCAAACATAATTTCAACATTCAAACCATTATTGGTTGTTTTTTTTAAAACATTAAAACTTAAATTATATCCTAATATATATTTATTTTTTTGACTAAATATCTGTTCTGGTAAAGGATAATATGTATTGGGTAATGGATAGGATGGACTTGAATGAAAACATATTATACCATCTTTATTAATATATAGATTTGGAAGTGTTGCAATGATTTTCATTTTTAATTTATTTATTAATAATAATATACTCGTATATATTATTATTGTAATAATTTATATATATTATCATTGTATTTAAACAAAAGAAAATCATTTTTTATTTAGATTATTTATAACATTTTATCAAATCCACATTTAGAGATAGTAACAGGCACAATGGTTTTATCATTCTCATCTCTCTCTAATTTCTCAATTCTCTCAATAATATTGTATCCCGATGTAACAATACCAAACACAACATGTTTTCCATCTAACCATGGTGTCTTATTTGTTGTAATAAAGAATTGAGAACTATTTGTATTGGGACCCGCATTTGCCATAGATAATAATCCAGGTTGATTATGTTTTAATTCGAAATTCTCATCCTCAAATGTATCTCCATATATACTCATCCCCCCCGTTCCATCTCCATTTGTAATATCTCCTCCTTGTATCATAAAATTTGGAATCACTCTATGGAATAATGTTCCCTCATAATCCGGTTTATCCTTTTTAAAAAGAGAATGACAACATAAATATCTAAAGTTCTTACATGTTTTTGGGACATCTGTATCAAATAATTGGAATTTAACAATACCCGCTATATCCTCTCCAATTTGAATCTCAAAATAGGGATGTAAATCTAAATCTTCATAATTGACAAACTCTCTACCTCTATCTCTTTCCACCTGTTCTATCTTCGTTTCCATATTTTTCGCTTTTGGATTGCCTGGTTCAATAACCGTTTTATGAGAATAAGAAACAGATGATTCCTTCTTTGGAAACATATATTGATATCCCTTATATCCCCCATAACCCGTCAAAAGAACAAGTACAATAATAACAAATATCCAATACCATTTCATTTTATATACTTAATATAAATTATCTTTATATATTATAATATATGAGGAAAATATGTATTTATGGGGATCCTAAAAAAAGAGATGTTTTTAAATCCATGCTTACGGATCTGATGACATTTCATGGACCAGTATATTATTGTTATGTTGGACAAGCGTATACTCCACCATTCTTTGATATTGTTATTTATACAGAGAAAAATAAAGATAAACAAGATTATCAAATGTGTTGGAATATGGTATTGATCAATGGAATTTTAATATTACCATCTTCTGTAAAATATTTATTCCAAAAATCCAAACAAACTCCTATATTAAAAGGAGATTACTTCATTGTTCAAAAGAAAACCTCATTTGTATATATTTTCTATACCCCTCCTGAGAATAAATATAGAGTTATTGAATTTATGGTAATTGGTGTTCAAAAAGGAGGAAGCACTGCTGCAATGTTAAATTTAGGTAAACATCCAGATATTGGATTATATAATGAAGAGTTTCATTATTTTGATAAACATTGGACAAAAGGAATTGACTGGTATAAAAGACATTTTGATTATTCTAAAAAATTAGTGGGTGAAAAGAATCCAAATATAATATATCTTCCAAATGTATTTCCATTGATTCAACAATTAAATCCATCTATTAAAATGATTCTTTTTTTAAGGAATCCAATTGATAGAGCATATAGTGCATGGTTTATGTTTTCTACATTATTTACAAGGGATATAATGAAATATAATATCCGTTCATTTGAAGATTATGTGGATGATGAATTAAAATTTAGAATTGGAGAACCACTCAATATTCGTATTGCGGACCGTCATTATGTACAAAGAGGATTATATTATAAACAGATTCAACAACTTTTACGTTATTTTCCCATCCAGAATGTTCATATTGTTTTAACTGAAGTTGTTCGAAAAAATATGGAGGTCGAATATAATAAAATATATGATTTTCTACAAGTTCCAAGAATGAAAATTGTATATGAAGAACAGTTTGTAGGAGAATATACAAAAGAACAAAAAGAAAAAGATATCCCTCCTCATCTTAGAAAGCGATTAATTGATTTTTATAAAGAAGATACTGAAAAATTAGAAGAATTTTTAGGATATAAGACACATTGGTTTGATTGATTCATTTCAGCATTTATGAAAGATATATAATAATATAAATAATATGAATAATATGAATAATATAAATAATATGAATAATATAAATAATATAAATAATATGAATAATATAAATAATATAAATAATATGAATAATATAAATAATATAAATAATATTCAAATATATTCTATAAAAAATATGTATATAATATATAATGTCTAGTACTGATTTATTGAATGGACCAATTAGTGGATTACCAACATATAATGTGAAAAACAACCCATCTATATTTCACTTTAATAGAGTATCAAGTGTAAATAGAGTAAAAGAACTTCTGTTGGCAATAAGTTATAATCGTGTATTTATTGATGTTGTTACCGATTTAAAGAATTTAGGAAGAGATTATTACAATAAAAATCCTAGAAAATTCTGTTCTACTATTCAATTAAATCCAGTTCAGGGATTTCAAGGACAATCAATTACTGTATATCTTCCACCTCCAGGAGGATTTCTAGATAATTCCATTGAATATGTAAAAATGGATTATATACATAAAACAATATTGATGCGAGTTCTTCAAAATCAAAGATTACCCACATGTTGGAGTCAAAATATTAAAAATGGTTTTGAATGTATAAGTGCTTCTGTAGATCCTTCATTATTATCCAATAACGAAAAAGTATTATATTATTATATTAAAAATGAGAATTTCTTTAATCGTGTGCTTCAACTCTTAGCTCAATCGTATAGAGTTCATTCTGAACAAAGATATCAATGTTATACTCTTGTATTTCCACCAGATTTATATGCTGGAACAAAACAAGAAAGAACATTTGTTGTAACGAATGATTTCCTAAGAGCGGTATATTCTGAATATTTACGATTTGGACGTTTTAAAAATCCATACAAATTACCAGAACCTGTATCTATTGATCCATCGTATAACCTACCACCCACGGTTTCACTAACTGAAACAGAATTAAACAAATACATGAATAATGATACATTCTCCCCTCCAATTTAATATGTATAAGAATCTTTATATTATAAAGATTGATATATGAACATATACTCTTTTATTGTTTCCTGAAAAAAATATGTTTTCTCTTTTAATACATGAATAGATACTCTTTTTAATATTTTATCTAATAATATTATTGTAGTTGAAAATAATTTATCATTCAACGTTAAGAAAAATATAAAATGACTACTCTGATGTATATATTTATTTATATGTTGAATATCCCATAAAAGAATCAGATTATATGTAGGTTTGTCATTTGAAAATAAAATATTATTTTCCATTTCTTCACCTTTTATTTTCTCATATTCTATAGATTGAACCACATTCCCGACCACATCCCCAACTACACGAATACTTAAATTATACATTTTAATATAATGACAATAGGGCACATAAAAAGTAATAAAAAAATCTTTTAAATCAACGATTAATATTGAATCATTTAATTGAATCCTCTCTTTTTCAAATATTCTATCCATAGTTATTATTCTTATAAAAAATTATCTTTATAATTATAATAAGATGATGAATTCAAATGATATCATGGCAACATTGTCCAATCGCAATTATATTTATATTTTCATATCTGTTTTCATTATTCTATATATTTTTCTAAATTTTATAAAATTTTTAGGAAGTATTCCGGTTTTAATTGCATTATCTTTATTTATTAGTTATTACTTTTATAAAAAATATAATAGTTCAGAATCTACATCCATGACCGATTCTCCGACCGATTCTCCAACAAGTGAATAGTTAAATCCAAATGATTAAATATTCTTTTGATAATCATTACCTATCTGTTCTAATAAAAATAAAATATTTTCAACCGTTTCTCTCATTATATTCTGTAAAAGAATAATTGAATTCTCGCCTTTTAATTTAATTTTTAATAAAATATGATGATGTAAGGGATGTTCAATAAGATATCCTGCATATTCAATATTTTCATTTTTCATTAAATAATATGTCAATAAATTCCCTAATGTATCATTATGTTGATGAACTTTAAAAATCATAAACTCCATTGCAAGTGGTTCTATCATAACTTCAATCATAGAACTCATACTTAGATTTGTAAATTCTTCCATAAATGTTCTCATTTTATCACTTAAAATATTTAGTCCCATAAGGAATATCTTTGAAATAGAATAGAACCCAATACTTTCAATTTTAAAAATATAAGAAGATGGTAATCCATTATCTGTATATTCGATAATTCTTTGTATATCTTGATTTGAAAATGATAATTTCTCTTCTTCTGACATCATAGATGTTTTTTCTATCACTTTATCTTCATCAATCTTAAATTCATATATACATGTAGATACAGGACAATATGAAGAACCTTTTGAGTTCGCTGTATTCTTTGATACATTACATTTAAAATGCATGGATTGACCATTTTTTAATTTTGCAAGTAAGCAGGAAGGATAAGGAAATATCATTTTTGGTTCATATACCTCTTCTGTAACACGATTTCGAATCTTAAAATCATTGACAGTAATATTCATAATATATTCATCTGTATTGGTTATTACACATTCAATCTCTATCTCATCATATTGAATATCTAAATCGGAGTATATGGGTATTAATGTTAAACGATGTTTTAAAAATTCATTATTATATATAGAATTATTTTCTAAAAATAATACTGAACTATCTTCTATCGCATAGCATGGTATGTTGGATAGAATAACTCTTCGAATTCCATTAACAAATGGAATACTTATATTTGATTCTTTATTATTTAAATGAAATTGTATTTTGGTTACATCTGAAATAGATAAGGAATGAATCCATGATGATGAATGACTTTTCGGATTACTCTTCTTTAATTTACTATTCTTAGTTGTTTTCGATTTTATCTCAGAGATTGCATTTTCTGACGATATACTTTCTGATATGATATCTTCATCCGAAATTACACTCCCTGACAATGTCTTCTCGGGAAGTGCATCTTTGTCTTCTTTTTTCCCTTTTTTCAAAGTTATCTTTCTTGTTTTTTTTAAAGAACTCATTATATTATAATTTAGAATTATTTATTTAAATAAGAAATAAATCATTTTTTAATATGCGTTAAAACAAATATAATTTATTCATAAATAATATTATTTATGAGTCAGAATGATTATATTCTTTTTTATAGCAGTAAATGTATCCATTGTAAGGAGTTTATGACTATGCTACATAAGGATGTCAATCTAAATGAGAAGTTTTTAAAAGTAAATGTTGATAATTCAAGTATTAAACTTCCACCTTATGTAAAAGTGGTGCCAACTGTTATTATTACTGCAAATGGAAAACCGAATTTACTAGAAGGAACACAAATATTTAAATGGTTTAATGATACACATCAAAAAGAAGTTCAAAATCAAAATATTATGGAATGGGATCCTTTGAGCATGAGTGGTTATTCAGATAATTTCTCATATATTGATAATAATGAAATGATGAAAAAAAGTTTTAGTGAAATTAATGAAGAAATAAAGATTTCGACTCCTGATGATACTCAGTATAGTGGAGAAGGTAAGAAAAAAGATAGTGCCAAGAATGAATTTGATAGCAATTACGAACAGTTTATGAATCAACGAAAGGTTGAAGTTCCAGGTGGTGTTGCAAGAATGTAATCCAAATAATGAATATTTATAGATAATGAATATTTACAAATAATTGTTATTTACAAATAAATATAAAGAGATACATATATTTTATATCAACTATGACAAGCGTGAAACCAAGTATTAAACAAACATTTCTCCAACAGGTGGATAATTTAATGGATGATTTATGTAATACATATCCATATTCAGGTGAAATATTATTATTTAGAGAAAAATATAATTTAATTCGAAGTGGAAATTCAACTTTGATTATTGAATATTTTATTAAATATGTATATCCATTTAAACCACAAATAATGGATGAAGATGAGGATTTTTTTGTTCAAGGGGGAGGACAAGAAAATATTACATCTGAACATAAATTAGAATTCAGAAATAATATTCGAACATTATGGTTGAATGATATGACTTCTGGAAATAAAGAGGTTATTTGGAGATATTTTAAAATATTTATATTACTATGTGAAAAATATATTTTAGAAAATATTGAAATTTAATTATTTATCAGATATAATATGAATTCAAATCATTCATCCTTTAGTTTATAATTATACTTGAAGAATAATATGGATAGTGTTTTATTTTGAATATTATTTAGGTAATTCATGTTTCACTTAAATGTAAGATATTAAAAATATCATGTTATTTTTAATATTATTGATTATGTATAGTGTAAATATAAAATATATAATAATGATTATAATAAATGCGTATATAAAATAATATTATTATATCAAAATATAATAATATGAGTGATGATATTTTAGATAGTATTGAATTAGAAAAAGATAATAATGATGTTATTCTTTTATCGTATAATGACATTGTTAAAAAAATATCAGATGGATACTTTGAATTATTAAATAAAATATCTTCTAAAATTGAAAATAATAAAGAACTTTATAATTTATTTATAGAAGAGATGGAAACATTAAAAGGGAAATACTCTAAGAACTCAATGATAATGTTAACATTATTAACAGATAATTTTCTGTATTGTCTAGAGCATATAGTTGATCATAATGGGGATTATTTTTTATATCAAATGGAGAAAGTAAAAGGTAAGAATGGAAAAGTAAGAAAAAATAAAATATCAAAAATCGTTGGTTCTATACTATTTAAGACTGTTCTACAAGAGATGGATAATAAAACAATTAATAGTGTATTTACAAATATTCATGAATTATTTACAATGATAACAGATACGAAAGAAAATAAGATTTCCTTTAAGAAGGAGTATATTGAATATATTCATGAAAATTTTAGTGAAAATAAAAATTACAATAAGATTATTATGGTTCTTGAAAATACAGATGAGATTCTAAATCAAGAAGAAGAAGAGATTGAGGAACCTGTAGAAGAAACTGTCAAATCAGATAAGAAAGATAAGAAAAGTAAAAAGAAAGACAAAGGAATGTTTGAAAATATGATGAATCCGGATTTTATTAAAAATTTGGAAAATACAAAAATTGCAAAACTGGCAAAGAATATTAGTGAAAAAATAAATATTGAGGATTTCCCTTTATTGAATGACCCATCTAAATTATTTGAATCCTTTACTAACCCAGGTTCAAATGGAGATGGGGGAAATAATAATTTACAAGATTTAATGAAAACGGTTATTCAAGAGGTTCAAACTTCATTTAAAGATAATAAATTAGATGAAAATGATTTAATTAGTGAAGCACAGGGAATTATGAATAATATGGGAGGATTCAATCCAATGGATTTATTTAATGGGGGAGGAGAAGATGGTGAAAAAAAGGGATTTGATTTCGGAATGATTGAAAAAATGTTTTCCAATTTAACTAATAAAAAATAATAGGAATGAAACTGATTACATCTTTTAACTCTTTATATGAATAATGTTTCAATCGTAAACATGATTTTTTAAATCGTATTATAAAATGTTTATAAAGTGTTAATATATACATATTTGTCTAATTTGTGTAAAGAATTTAATATATTTAATATATTAAATTTTTAGAAAAATAAATGAGATTGTAAATTTATCTACTATAATGATTATGGGTAACTCTTCAGCAAAACCGATGGAAGGTATTGTAAATATAGAACCTTATATCAATAAACAAAAACAAAAATGTAAAATTATAATGGATGATAAATTTATAGTAATTGTTAGTAGAATATTTAAGAATATCCAAACTATATTTAAATATATTAAAGAAAATTCCATAGATAGGTCTATAACTTATATGAATACATTAAATAATAATTTTAATATAATAAAAAATTTTAAACAATATAGTGATTGTACATATTTAGGTAAATATATAAATGATATATTTCAATTTTTTGAAAAAAATATTTATGATAGTTTTAATGATTTATCTGGATTTGAGTCAGGCAATATAGATAATAATTGTTTTTTAATATGTAAAAAAATTTTAACTAAAATAGAGGAATATCAAGTTGAGTATTATAAAATAGAATTTAATAGTTTAAATAGTATTTTAACTAAAATAAATGAGTATATAAAATTACATGGAGTAGTATACAGCAACAAAATAATAGAACTTATAAATGAAAATAAAAGAAAGATAGAAGATAATTTTAAAAAATGTAAGGAAATTATAAAAGAGTATAAAATAATACTAAGACTAAATAATTTATTTGAAAGTATATTTGAATTTGAATTTAAGAAGAATGGATATAAAAATAATTATATAACTAACTTAATGATTACTTGTATATATATAAAATTAATTCCAATATTAATACAAATAAAATCAGTTAAAGATAATATATTTTTAATTCTTTTAGGAATTATGAAGAAAGAAGAAATACATAATCGTTTATCAAAAAATGAAAGAGATGAAAAAATTGGGAATCTTAGGAAATACATAAATTTTATTATTTCATTAATAAATAAAAGTGCAAAAGATTTAAAATTGATTAATCCAAGGAATACCAAGAAAGATACATCTTTAATATTTGAAAGAAAAATAGTCTTTACAAATCCCACATATAGTGTATGATTCTTTAAGTAGTATGAATAAAAAAAACAAAATATATAATATATATTATTATAAAAATATATAATATATATTATTATGGAAGAAGGAATTGCAAATATTAGTAAAATTTTATGTAAAAAAAAAATAAAATATAAAATAAAACTAGAACATTCTATTTTTGAAAGAATATTAATTATATTATCAGAATATATAAAAGATATAATATATATAAAAGATAAACCATCAGATATAAGATTATATATTGAAAAAAAAAATCCTGAAACTACTGTTAGTAGACATGAAAAAGTATTAATTGATTTAATGAATTCTAATAAAAATTCATATATAAATACAAAAATGAAAGGTATTATATTATCACATTTTAAAACAATTAACAATATTATTAAAAATAAAGACCTTCCAGATATATATATATAATAAACCCATTAATAAAAAAAATAATCCTTTATCTGAATAATGTTTAACCCTTTACCTGAATAATATCTAAAATATCGCTCATGATGTAGGATTCTTTAAGTAGTATTATAAAATGTTTGTATAAAAGGATAAGAATTATAAAATATGTATACAATTTTAATTAATTTAAACGGGAAGATTTATTTATTTCTAGTAACATATCTTATAGAGCTACTTAATGTAATAATATTATTTTTATAATTAGTATTTTCTATTATTTTTTCTAATTTTTGTTCTATTGTATTAGGTAATGTATATCCTCTACCATCTGAAGTAAAATGTTCATATATACTATCTAATATATAATAAAAAAAAATAATTATTTTTGTTAGATTACTATTTATTTTTTGGTTTAATTTTATATTATCTGGGTTATATCCAAATTTATTTAATTCAGATAATAATTTATACATTATAATTATATTTTTAAATATATTTTCTATATATTGATATATATTAGTAGATAAATTATTATTTTTCATATATTTTATTTTTTTCATTTCTTCATTTATTTCTCTTACATATCTTAATAAAGTTTGAAGTAAAATAGCTATTTTATTATATAATAATTCTTTTTCACATATATTACAATTTTTTTCTTTATTATTTTGTGACATCGTAATACCATATCCTCTATAATTATTATATATATTTTCTACAATTTTTTTAGATTTACTTTTAATATTTTTTGTTATAATGTTTAATTCACTTTGTGCAATACTTTCTGCTTCTTGTTCTACACGATTTATATTAAAATAAATTCTGGGTTTATCAGTTTTTTCTAGATTTAGATGACCAATTATATTTTCTAATTTTATTCTAAGTTCACTAGGGAAATTATATTTGTTTCTAAATTCTTGAAGTATACTTTTTAATACTTCAATAAATTCTTTAATTAATACATTTCTTTGTATACATATATCTTGATCTGATTCTTTATCACACTTACTGTTATCTATTAACAATTTATATGTTATAATTATTCCTAGAAACATATTTTTTGTATACTCATTCAGCTTATTTTTATTATATCCTGATATATAATTAATTACACTGAGATATATTTCATTTTTTATATATCCTATATATGTTTTTACAATATTATAAGGACTACTCGAAGATTTATTTTTTTTTATTTCTTCTTTAATAAATTTAGCTGCTTCTCTTTCTACTTCTTTTATATTACATCTAATGTATATGTATTTGTTTCCGAGTCGTTTATTATTTACATGAATTAGTCCACGAACTACTTCAGTTTCATATTCACCTTCTGGAGTTTCATATTCACCTTCTAGAGTTTCATATTCACCTTCTGGAGTTTCATATTCACCTTCTAGAGTTTCATATTCATATTCTTCTGAAGACTGATTTATTGAACTTGACCTTGACCTTGGGTTATAAATTTCTTCTTGACCTTCACTAGTAGTACTTGAATTGTTAATTTGAGTGTTTTTTGAATGAATAGGGTCAAATTTCATATATGGTCCCTTATATTTTCCCGTATATTGTTGTCCTATTGGTATTTTAGGATTATTACTCATTATAAATATTCATAATATTATTATTATACGTATTGATGAATTTATTTTAATATTTTATATTAGTAGAGATTATGGAAAAGGAAGAACATATATCAGAAACATATCCATTCTGGATTGAATCGTATACTATTCTTTTTAAGAAAGAGTATATGGACCAATTCTTCCCTATGAAAGGGATGACATTTGTAGAAAAATTAAATGCAATTATGAGATTGTCTATTTATTTAAGTATTGCATTATATATTGTTACATGGAATTATCAATATTTATGGATTATGATTATTGTCGGTGCAGTTACATCTTTTATTTATTATAAACAAAGAGATACGGTAGAGATGTATTTTAACTCTTATGACAATGATATAAGTAATGAAATCATTGAAGACAAATGGAAGGAAGAGAAAAATACAATTCAACCTGATGTAAATAATCCATTTATGAATATTAACTTAATAACAGATGATAAAACAAAGGATGCTTCTCCCCCGTCTTGGAATAATGTTGAACTTCAAAAAAAAATAGAAGATAAATTCCAATATAATTTATATAGAGATGTAGGGGATTTATATGGAAAATCAAATAGTCAAAGAGAGTTTTATACTATGCCCTCTACTACAATTCCGAATAATCAAACTCAATTTGCAAAATGGTGTTATGGAACCGCTCCCACTTGTAAGGAAAAATCTATTTATTGTACCCCCGAAATGGATGCTGTTCCTTATATTGATAATACGCAATCTGATTTGTATAATAATGTGAAATATTAACTTCTTTTTTTATTTTATAGTATTATAATGTTTATTTTATTATTATTATAATAGAATATTACACTTCGTTATCTATCTAAGGGAGAGTGTTTCTGAATAAAGTGCACTGGTTTACCAACAGCCGAGATGTACAAATCGACGGACGAGGTTTACTAATGGACGATGTTTACGAATGGATTATCTCGATTATCTATAATAAGTTCTTCGACAGTTAGTGATCTCCTCGGGTTTTGACGTATTTCTTGTAAAGGATAAAACTTCTCTACTTCTTCTGTACGAGCAAGATTATCTGCTAGCACTAAGTAGTATCGAGAATTAACACAGAAATAGACGAAACAATGTAGGTATTCATCATGTATCTTTTGGAATTTCTCAAATTCATCCTCCTCCAAATAATGACCCATAAGGAATATATCAAGTGTACAGATGTTCCCCCACATGTCCTTATCCAAATCTTTACTAAGAATGCCAATTTGACTTAAAAGTCCACTTTTTTGTGGGAGTTTATCTATAAATTGTGAAAGTGGTGTAGACTGTGGACGAAAAGGCATTTTGAATTGTAAAAGAGTATAGTAAACTATAGTATTATATAAAAGTATAAATATAGTATGATTATTATGTTTCATTTTTATTTTATATAAATTAAAAATAAAATATAAATAATTTTATCTATTTAACATATAATGAGTTCTTTACAATTATTAGAACAAACAAATTTTAAGAATGAAGGATGTTATATAAATTCATATAATAATTATAATAATAAGATATTTGACCATAATTTTTTACCTTCAATTGAAAATGTCAAACATGCAAATTCAAAGAGTTCTGGCAATTCATCTCGTAAGAATTATATTGAATCCACATCTATCTATGGTGTCATCCAAGATACAAACTATGATAAGAACGGGGCGATGATTATGGAATCCACAAAAATGAGAAATGGAGAACAATATTACAATTTAGAAAATAAAAAAGAGTTAGACACCCGTTTATTTATAGGATGTCCTTTAATGACAACAGGTCAGAGTATATTAGAAAATCCGGATTTATCCTCTAGATTACTGTATGGTGAAGAAACGAGAACTCCCAAATCAATTAATAGTGTATCCGCTTATAGTGCAGATAATTTTATTCCATTAATAAAACCAATCTCTGAAAATATTCAAAATACGGACCATATTATACCTACATATTGGGTTCGTGGTGGTATGAGTACAAGAACTGTCGTCCGTAATATTGATTATATGAAATCATGTGGAAAAAAATAATTTTGAATTCATATATCTTTACATCCTATCTTTAAAAAATGAAATATTTTATATGAAATAATAGAACATATAAAATAATAGAACATATGAAATAATAGAACATATAAAATGGATTTGAATACACTATCCTCTGGAATTATATTAAATATTTTTGAGAATTTGAATTTTATTGATATATACTTATTACATCAAGTGAATAAAAGATTAAAATTAAAAATAGAAGAATTCTTTAGAAAAAACAAGAAAAAAATAAAAATGGACAATAAAGCGTATATTATATTAGACATTGTTCATGGTGGTAATTATATGATGGAAGAAAAAATGTATATAAGTCGAATTCATAATAATAAAGTTTACTTTTCTAGAAATATAAATATTCAACATATTCTACCCGAAGATGTATTATATATATTTATTCGGAAGAGTAATACATTCTATTATCCCGGTTTGGGGAATAGTTTCAATATTCTTATATCCAATTCATATAAATATATAAATAAAACTGTTCATCAACTTTCTTTAGAAAACAATCAACCATTCAATTTATACTATGATGAACAATTTTATTTATATGATATTCTTGAATCCGTATATCCAGTTCGTTTTGGAATACATGAACATGATGAACATGATGAACATGATGAATATGAACATTATATTGAATATCCTTCAAATGATGTTACATTAATGAATATGCATTTAAATGTATCTGATTTGGAAGAGTATATATATCATCCACTGTATAATGATATAGGGAATGATCATATCAAATATATCAAACATTTATATAAAAATGCTTATATATACAGATGATGCAGAGTGATGCAGAGTGATGCAGAGTGATACAGAGTGATGCAGAGTGATGCAGAGTGATGCAGAGTGATGCAGAGTGATTTATAAATGACTTGGAATAAAATTGAATACTAGAAATCCCGTTGTAAAACCATGCTGCTGTGGTAATTTCGAATGATATCCACTTTGATATGCAATATGAATATCTCCCTTTTTCCCTAACAATTTCCGAATTTGTTCCTTTTTAATATTTTTTTTGTCTTTATGTGTTTTCTCAATATAACATGGACAACCCATTTTTTCTTCTGTAATATTGGATAAATAAATAGAAATTTTTATACATTTACTCATTTCATCATAGTGAAGAGAGGATGGGTTTATTACATTATTGCATATTTGAATATTGGTACGAAACAGTTTCCATTCTTTATTGGTAAGTTTATTTAATATAATTTTTAAAATATCAATATTTATAATATTGAATAGTTCTGGAAACAATTTATTCGCATTATAAATATCAATCATTCCTAGGTCTGTTGTTCTATTGTAAGAACCTCTGTTGTCTATAACAGGTAAGTAATAATAATGAATTTTATGAAAAGAGTTCAAATTTGAATATGTATTATTTACATAAAATGTTTTTTCCTCTACATCTAATTTTTTTTGTAAATGTACAAAGATATTATTTTGAGTCATAAAATCACGTATCATATGATTTATTTTCTCAATAACTTCTAATTCATATACATTCTTTAAAAAAACACATCCTTTATCTTCAAACATAGTATCCATATAATCAATCCAATTAAAATAATATACAATATTATACTTGGTTCGTGTATAATATTATATCATATATTAACCCTTTACATAAACAGTTTATAATACTACTTAAAGAATCATACACCATATGCACGATTTTAGATATTATTCAGGTAAAGGGTTAAATTATATTTTTATAAAACATATATGCAGTTAAATCCTCAATTTCATTTATATTATACGCTCTAAATAGTTCATCTACATTCTCTAGTATTTGTTCTTGTCCTTTAAAGTCCGAATGCCCCCTTGTTCGAATATATCTAAATTCAGGTAATGTCTTACATTTATAATGATTTAACTGTATAACACTAAAATCAATAATATGATTAAATGGTCCATCAATTATATTACCGTTTGTATTTTTAACATAATAATTCTCTTTTGGTCTTATATCATGTACGGTTCCATAATGTAAAAATAAATCTTTATTAAATAAAGTCTTAATATGAGGATTTCCCATTCTTTCACACATTGTAAATCGGATTGTATTTGGTTCATTCGTCTTTTCTTCCTTTCCAGAGGAACCAAAGAATCTCCAATTCATTCCAATACCTGCACAATCTCCAACAATATATTCTTGAATGAAATCTTTAATATTTGAATGTTTTTTCAAACATATAAATTCATCAATGTCTATATTTGCAACATGTGTTATCCTATCATTATTCATGTAATGACATACAAAGTGATCAATCGCAACATATTGAACCGCTTTATAATAATTATTAAATGGTAAATGAATGATTTTAAGTTTATCTCGATATGAGTTTAATAAAGATTCATATACGGGTACATCTTCATTGTCATAAATATATATCCTTTCAAATCCTAGTGCAAGATGATATTTTACAAATTCTTCTATATAATCAGATTCCAATTTTGCAATACATAAAATAACGGGAATGATATCACTCATACTATAATTGAATGAGATAATTTATTATATAGTTAAATTTACGGATTCCCATAATATATCATCTTTATTCTCTTCTATTTTACTATTATTATCATTTTCTATTTTTTGTATAGTATTTTTATATTTTTTATAGAATCTAATTCTTTAACTAAAATATTATTATCAATCATGATGGGTTTAATATTTAATTTATATTCTTTATAATCTTCATTAATAATTTCAGACTTTTGAATTAAATTACAATATTGAGTGTGTATATTATCTAAATAGATTTTTCCATCAATATCTCTATCTTTTCTTTCAATCGAAAGTGTTTTGAAAATATCAGTTGATAAAATATAGAATTCTTTTGCAGATTCAATTTCTTTTTCCATAATATTCTGTATTCCGATAAAGAGTTCAATACTTGAAATGATACTCTTTTTATAAATCATTATACAACATTATACAAGTTAAATTATTCGTTTTTAGGTAATATAATCAATCGGTAATAAAAAATGAAACTTAAATTTATTATACTATATAATATTTTATTATACTATATAATATTTTATGAATAATAATAATAATATACACTGAGTATACAATATATATATACTAAGTATACAATATATATACAATGGAAGAGATTCCTGGATATCAAAGAATTAAGAATATTGCATATTCGTTAATAATTGAATACCAAATGAATAATAACCCATTTGATTTTTCTCAGGCATATGAATTAATAGGACATGTTAATAAGAATTCAGTAATCAATAACCTATTATTTATTTTATTATTAGTAAATAATATTGATCCTCATAAATTGAATTACTACAATCAAGATTCTTTGAATGACATTGATTTTATTCAGTTGAATATAATAAAACATTTTGATGAGTTATCAAAGCATATTGATTTATTATGTGCGATTCGTCCAATTGTGAGTCTTGAAAACATCTATCGATGTAATAAATTACTAAGATATGTATTATCGTATCACTCTCTTAATCCGAAGTTATATTTGATTTACCCTGAATACATAAGTTTACTTATTGGAATTCATATTCAAAATCAGTATTCCTTGAATAAAGGATTTATTCTGGATATCATTCGTATGAATCCTGTGGTATTCTTATATACTTCTAAACTGTTATTACATGATTCATCGTTCATTTATCCGATTTATCAATTGTTGAAAAGGGTGAAACCAATCTATATTCTAAGTTTATTTGAAATGGCATTGTATTATGAGAATTTCTTTATGACGTTATATAGTGTATACTGTATAATTGACGAATATTGTATTTCCAATCATAATAGTATTTACATTGACAATTATGAAGAAGAGTATGATGACAAGGGTCGTAATTTAAAATGGAATGAAGAGAATAATGATTTCCAGAATAATGCCAAAAGTAATCTGATCAATTATTCTAGAAATAAAAATCGGATGAATCATTCTAGATATAGACTGAATCATCAATATTCTATGGTTTATGATGAAGGTAGTAGAGCCGATGACAACGAAGAAAGCGACAGTGATGAAGAAGACGATGACGACGAAGAAGATGACGAAGAAGGCAACAACGAAGGCGACAACGAAGGCGACAACGAAGGCGACAACGAAGGAACCAACGAAGAAATCATTGGAGAAAGAACGATAAGTTATGAAGAATATGAAGAATATATAAAATTCAAAAAATTTCTAAAAATACTAGAGTTTAAGAGAAATCATAAAATAGAAATTTATCATTTACTGAGTTATTCGAATCTTATGCAATTGTATTTTGATTTTTTATTTCCCATTCAGATTCGAAATATGGATGAAAATGTAAAATCGATTATATTTCAATACTTATATGTTGAATATGAAATAGATGATAATTCAGATTCAAATTCAGATTCAAATTCACATTCAAATTCACATTCAAATTTACATCCAAATTTTGTTCATGTTCATAATATAATGGATACAAAGAGTATTGATCCTAATATTTTTAGAGGATTAAGTATTTTATTTAATTCACCCTTTAGATGAATAATCTTTAAAATTGTGCACATAGTGGATGATTCTTTAAGTTGTATTATGAGTGGTATTATAAAAGTGGTATTATAAAAGTGGTATTATGAGTGGTATTATGAGTTGTATTATGAGTGGTATTATAAAAGTGGTATTATAAAAGTTGGTATTATAAAAGTTGGTATTACAAAATGTTTGTCTACAGGGTGAAATAATTTACTTACCAGGAATTAATTTACTTATTAGTCCTATTTGAGGAGAGATTATTACATCACATAATTCATTTAAACTTTTAATGGGTCGATTTGAATTTCTGGATGATGTTATAATTCTTATAACCTGAAGAAATATATCATACTTACAACGACTTTCTTTCGGATATTTTATAAATATTAATAAGATGTATAATAACAAATTATATAATTTATTATCTTTATTCTTACTTTCATTTAGAGTATATTTAATTATATTTTCATTATTATAGAGGTTTTTATTAATGAATGTTGTTTTAAATTCATTTAATATATCACCTATTAATTTATTTAATATTTGTTCTATATTATTATTTTTATTAAGTGTATTAAATACGCTATATATAATTTGTAATTTTTGTTGGTTTTTGATTCTTTTTATGATATTGTTATTATTTACTGATTTATAATTACTATTTTTTAATAATAATATTAATCCATAGGGTTGTGTTATAGATATTGAATCTGACATTTCATGACTTTTATTATTCTCTTTCATGATTTTACATCTTATAAAAGAAATATTCGAAGAGATGACGGCAAAGTACAAAGCGAAGTATTTTAAGAGATATATACTATATTTCTCTTTTCCACTTCCTACAGATTTTAGAATTTCTTTAATAAATTCATTTACAGATTGAATATACTCATCATAATGTGAAGTAAAATCTTCAGTATTATTAACAGCGGCATCAGTAGCAGCAACATTACTAACAGTAGAAGCAGAAGAAGAAGAAGAAGAAGCAACATTACTAACAGCAGAAGCAGAAGCAGAAGCAATATTAACATCAGAAGAAATAGTATTAACAGCAGCAGCAGAAGCAGAAGCAGAAGCAATATTAACATCAGAAGAAATAGTATTAACAGCAGCAGCAGAAGCAGAAGCAGAAGCAATATTAACATCAGAAGAAATAGTATTAACAGCAGCAGCAGCAGAAGCAGAAGTAATATTAAAAGCAAGAGAAATAGTATTAACAGCAGAAGCAACATTACTAACAGCAGAAGCAACATCACTAACAGAAGAATCATCTGAAAGATTATCCTTAATAAGTTCAGTTAGTTTTTTAATAATAAGTTCAAAATTAATGGCAGTTGGACTCTCAGGAATATAATTACTAGGAGTGGCGGGTTCAGCGTAAGCATCATGAGCTTTAGTAGCAGAAGAAACCGAAGCAGCGGCATTAGCAGGGAAAGAATTATCAGCTGGATTACCAGGAAAAGGAATCGTATATTGAATCGATCTAGCAATGGAAACTCCTGCTAGATAAATAGCAGCATAATAAGGAGTATTATTATTAGTATTATTCTGTTTAGTAGGAGCACAAGCAGAAGCAGCAGAAGAAGAAGAATCAACAGAAGAAGAAGCAGCAGCAGCAGAAGAAGCAGCAGCAGAAGCAGCATTAGAATTAGAAGAGGTAATATATTTATTGACATTATCAGTGGTAACTTCTATTTTACTTTGCTTAGTATTTCCCTTAATACTAAGAATATTAGTAAAGGGTAATTTAGAATTATTCATAAAAATATTATAAATAGTGGTAAAAGCAGCAACTGCTGCAACTTCAGCATTAACTGCAGCATTAGTGGTACTATCAGCGTTAGCAGCAGAAGCATAAGCAGTAGCAGAAGCAGAAGAATAGGAACTGGTATCTTTAGCCTTTTTAACATTATTAGTAGCAGTACTAATTTGTGTATCCATTTGTTTCGTATATGTTTCATTCATTTTTTTATTACTACTCTTTTTTTTATTACTAGTCTTTTTTTTATTACTAGTCTTTTTTATACTAGAAGTAGATTCAGGATAATTGGTATCTCTCTTAGTTTTTAAAGCAGCAAGTTCAGCATTTGCAACAGCGGAAGTAGCAGAAACTGCAGTAGCGGCAGCAAGGGAAGTACCAGCGAGATAACTCGAGGTTCTTTCAATATTACCAGGACTATTAGTAGAAGGATTACGAACAGCGGCAGCACGAGAAGCGGCGGCATGAACAGAGGGCTCACTAAAAGCAGAATAATAAATTATATTACGATTGAGAACTTTATTTGCTTCATTGCTAGTTTCCTTTCTAACAGCGATAGTAAATAGAATCGAAGCGGTAGAGAGAACGGAAACAGCGATGGCAATATTTGGATTCTTTGGATTACTCTTATTCGAATCACTTTTGTTAACCAAAATAATATTATAACTCGTCATCATAAGAACATGATAAGAAAGGTTCAAAATATATTTATCAAAAATGTTCATGAACAAATCTATCTTAAATTTATTAAGAGTTTCAATAATGTTTTTAATAAGGTCATCCGTTTCATTTGAAATATCCATTTCATCATCAATACTTACAATAGTAATCGCATTCATAATAGTACTTGCAATTTCATATAAAATATGACAACTACTTGGTCTCTTAATTTTCTTGTCAATCATAGTAAATAAATATGTGTTGATAATTAATATTAATGCATCTGCCATAAATCTGTAAATTGTATGTTCAAAATAATTTTTATAATGATTATTTATAAAACCAATAAGATATACCATTATGAAAACATTATTATATTCATAATTCTCTATATTTTTTATTATATCAATAAACACTTTATTTGCAGAAATAAAATGATGAAGATTTTTCTTTAATACATTTTTATCATAACTAAAAAAAAGTGGTTCATTCATTTCTATAATTTCCATACTATTTACTTTATTTAATACAAATTCATAGTCAGCATTTCCACGCTTGTATATAATATTATCAAAAACAAATTCTCCTCCTTTCATTTTCTTTAATCCCATGATTTTTGAAGGTTTTGACGGTTTTGATGGTCTTAACGACACATCATGAAAGAAAACATTCATCAATCCCATCTTTTGGAGTATTTTTGCATTCTTTTCATTCTCTTCTATGGTTCCACATAAAAGAATAGCGGTTGTTTTCTTACATTTATCAAGATTATCTTTATTTACTTTATCTTTAATAACAACAAATGGATGACAATCTTTCTTCGAGATATTACATTTGTAATCATACGTATACACTTTAGGGTCCCATTGATTTTTCTTTTCATCCCAATAAAAAATGTGATAATGGCGTGGATATACATTTCCATCTGTATTCTTATAAATTTGGGGACATTTTAAGTAAATGTTTGCATTTCCATTCATATCTGTCTTACCGATTCCACTGTTTTTCATTTTCTCATATGCCTTTTTATGAGACTTCAATTCTGTTAAAAACATATCACAATCTGCACCAAAATAAAAAAATGTCTTATTCTTGTGTAATTTGCTACACTTTAAAACAGGTGCATCACTGGAATGATACTTTTTTAAACTCGTTGGTAAATTGTTATATATAAATTTATACATATATATTAAGTGATAGAATAATTATAATTTATAAATTAAATAATTATTTTATAAATTTTTAACTTATAATATGTTTTGTTTGACGAATAAAAGAATCATATTTTTATTATTCTTTTTATTAAAATTATTAAAAAGAATTTCTTACATTTTTCTTTTTATATGAAAAAGATATTATACCCTTTTAGAGGATTATATATTAACCCTTTACATGAATTATATTTAAAATTGTGCACATGGTGTATCATTCTTTAAGTTGTATTATAAAATGTTTGTGTAAAGGGTTAATAGTATAGAATAGAGTTCATATAAAATAGGTATTAACTTTTTAATGATGTAGTCCTTAATGCAACCTCACTAGAATTCAATATATCAAGTAATGTATCCAAACCTCCAATTGATACATTTGAATCTCTTATTGATTCAATAATCCTCATCACATGAAAAAATACATTGGATCTACAACTGCTTTCTTCTGGAAATTTCATAAATAACAATAAAGTAAGCATTAAATACTTATATAAATTATCATTTTTACTCCCAGTAAATTTAATTATCTTTTGAGACTCAAATAGGGGCCTATTAATTGATGTTGACAATTCATTTGTTATATTCGCTAATAATGTATTTAATATTATTGTTATATTACTTTCACTCGTTCCAGAAATTTCTGGAACAAAATTACTATATATTTGATAGATAGATTTTATTATATAAATGTATTTAATTTGAATAACCGGATCATCACTCTTCATAATATCTTTTAATAATAATATTAATCCATATGGTTTAGATATAGATATTGCATTAGATATACTATTCTTTGCATAATTATTAAATTGAATAGTAGAACGCTGTATATCTACATAAGAAAAAACTGTGGCATAATATATTGCGATATATTTCATGAAATATATTCTATTTTCTATTTCATCTGAATTATCACCTGAAGAACGAATAATGTATTGATTCATTTTGTCGTATAAATCATTTTTATCAAAAGTAAAAAAATTATCTCTAGTATTATCAACAATTATACGAACATTATCACCAGGATTAATTGTATAAGTTATATTGAAAGCATTCATAGCAGCTTCTAAAGCATCAGCAGCTTTCCTTGAACGAATACCAGCAGGAGGACCAGCAGGAACAGAAGAAACACTATTAATAGCATTATAAGCAGTTTCAAAGAAAGGAATTAAGTAAATAAGAGTATTTTCAGCTTCACTATTACCACCTAAACTAACATTATATATTTCATTTTTAAGTTTAACAACAGAAGAAATTGCACATGAAATTGCTATACTAATAGATTTATCCTTAGTATTACCATCAGCCTCAGAAAGAGTAGAAACAGCACGAGCAGCAATGGCAGCAATATTAGCATCAGAAACAAGATCAGCACCTCGACGAACTAAATCAATATGAGTTCGAGCAGCTGCTACAGGAATAGCACCAAGAATAGCTCCAGCAATAGCTGGTAGTGGATATGCTGCTTCAACTACTGGTACAAGTCCTGCAGCACCAGCACCAGCACCAGCA
>Ga0136644_10000201_pt1 | contig 47012 bp, 32 predicted proteins | sample C_130820_EF_Meta_FD_94780 | JGI IMG/M metagenome (GOLD analysis project Ga0136644, IMG submission 94780) | Freshwater microbial communities from Lake Croche, Canada to study carbon cycling - C_130820_EF_MetaG (v2) (version 2) | ecosystem: Environmental > Aquatic > Freshwater > Lake | place...
GAGCCGCGAGGCGATCGTGCGGAGTTTCGAGAGCTACGATCCCGACCGTGATCCGGGGATGCGGCCCACGCCGTTCCAGGCGTTCGTGCGCACGCAGACCGGCTGCGACAAGTTCTGCGCCTTCTGCGTGGTGCCGCACGTGCGCGGCCCCGAACAGGCCCGGGCCCCCGACACGATTCTCGCCGAGGCCAAAAAGCTCGTGGCCGAGGGCTGCCGCGAGATCACGCTCATTGGCCAGACGGTGAACAGCTACCGCTGGAGCGACGGCGGCCGCACCCACCGGCTCGCCGACCTGCTGGCCCGGCTCGACGGCGTCGAGGGCCTCGACCGGATCAAGTTTGTCACGAACTACCCGCGCGACATGACGTCCGACCTGATCGCGGCCGTCCGCGATCTGCCCAAGGTGTGCCACTACCTCCACGTGCCGGCCCAGCACGGCAGCGACGACGTGCTCGCCCGCATGAAGCGGGGCTACACGATCGGCGAATACATGGAGATGCTCGCCCGCGTGCGCGAGGAACTGCCTCACGCCGCGGTCACGAGCGACTTCATCGTCGGCTTCTGCGGAGAGACCGACGCCGAGTTCCACACGACGCTCGACCTCGTGAAGCGGGCCGGCTTCAAGAACAGCTTCATCTTCAAATACAGCCCGCGGCCGGGCACGAAGGCGTTCGAACGGCTGCCGGACGACGTGCCCGACGACGTGAAGAAGGCCCGCAATCAGGCGTTGCTCGAGGCCCAGTCCGAGGCGAGCCTGGCGGGCAACAGGGCGTTCGTCGGCACGCGGCAGCAGGTGCTCGTGGAGGGGCTGTCGACCCGCGACGAGAAACGCGACCTCCGCCCCGGACCCGACGACACGGCCCAGCTCACCGGTCGGACGATGTGTGACCGGATCGTGGTGTTCGACGCACCGCTGCGGCTCGTGGGCCGGCTCGTCGACATCGACGTCACCGCCGCAGGCGCCTGGTCGCTCTCCGGGACCGTCGCCGACGGCCTCGCCGACGCCGTGCCGCTCGAGCAGGTGCACGTTCATCAGATCGCGCCGGCTCCGCCGGCGAAGGTGTGACGTGCCCGCCGCCCCCGCGATGCAGCGGCTGCTCGAGGACCCGCAGGCCGCCGCGGCATGGGGGGCTGCCGCGGGGCTCGCCGAGCCGGCGGCGGCACACCGCGCCTTCAACGCGCTGGCGGATCTGGGAGTGCCGTTCGACCTGCTGGGGGCACTGGCCGACCAGCTCGCCCGGCTGCTGCCGCAGGCTGCCGACGCGGATCTGGTCCTGGCGGCGGTGGAGCGGTTTTTCACGGCGCTCCGCAGCCCGATTTCGACCGCGGCCCTCTGCGACCGCGATCCGCGGGCGCTCGACACGCTCGTGAAGATCTTCTCCGCGAGCCCGTATCTCGCGGAGATCGTGATTGCCGATCCCGAGTCGTGGGAGCAGGTCCGTCTCGGCCAGGGACGGCCGCAGGCGCGAGAGACGGTGGCTGCGGCGCTCAGGGCCGAGGTGGCGGCGGCCAAGGGCCCCGACGAAGTGCTCCGGACCCTGCGGCGGTTCAAACGCCGGGAGACGCTGCGGATCGCCTACGGTGACATCGTCGGCGGGCAACGGCTGGAGACGGTGGTCGCACAGATCTCGCACGTGGCGGACGCGATCGTGGGGGAGGCCGTGCGGTCGGCCGTGGCCTGGCTCGAACGGCAGCGGGGACTGCCACGTGGCCCCGGCGGCGAGCGGGCCACGCTGACGGTGATCGCGCTGGGAAAACTCGGCGGCGCGGAGCTCAACTACTCCAGCGACATCGACCTCGTGTTCGTCTATTCGGCGGAGGGGCGGGCCGAGGGGCCGAAGCCCTGCTCGAACCAGGAGTTTTTCGAGCGGGCGGTGCAGGAGGCGTTGCGGCTGCTCACCGAACCGACCGCACTCGGGATCGCCTACCGCGTCGATCTGCGGCTGCGGCCCCATGGCGGGATCGGTCCGGTCGCGATGTCGTTCGACGCCACGCTCAATCACTACGACCAGTTCGGCCGCACGTGGGAGCGGCAGGCGTGGGTGAAGGCACGGGTCGTCGGCGGCGACGAGGCGCTCGGCGCCCGGCTGCTCGCCGAGCTCGAACCCTGGGTGTATCGCCGCTGGCTCTCCGGGGCCGACATCGGCGGCATCAAGGCGCTCAAGCGCCGCATCGAGCACCGGGCCGAGCGGGAGGGCACCGATGCGCGCGACCTCAAGACGGGCCGTGGCGGCATCCGCGACATCGAGTTCACGATCCAGTTTCTCCAGCTCCTGAGCGGCGGCGACCTGCCGCTCGTGCGCTCCGGCACGACGCTGGAGGCGATCCGCCGCCTCGCGACAGCCGGGGCGCTCACCGACCAGGAACGCGAAATCCTCGAGCGCACCTACGCGCTCCTGCGCAGGGTGGAACATCGGCTCCAGATCCTCTACGACCGCCAGACGCACGAACTGCCGACCGAGCCGGTGGAGTTCACGCGGCTGGCGGTGCGCTGCGGATATGGAGCGGGCCCTGAGGCGGCCGGCCGACTGCGGGCCGACCTCGATGCGGCAACCGACCTCAACCGCCGCATTCTCGACCATCTGCTGCACGACGCCTTTCCGGAGGAAGGCGCCCCCGAGCCGGAGGTCGATCTCGTGCTCGATCCGGAGCCGCCCGTGTCGCTGGTCCACGAGGTGCTCTCGCGGCACCGCTTCCACGACGTGCCCGCCGCGCACCGGACGCTCGTGTCGCTCGGCGAGGAGCAGGTGAGGTTTCTCTCGACGAGGCGGTGCCGTCACTTCCTCGCGGCGATCGCCCCCCGCCTGCTCGCGGCGATCGGCCGGACACCCGACCCCGATGCCACGCTCACGAATCTCGGCCGTGTCAGCGACTCGCTCGGCGGCAAAGGCGTACTGTGGGAACTGTTCAGTTTCAACCCGGCGTCGCTCGAGCTCACGGTGAGGCTCTGCTCCTCGAGCCCGTTCCTCTCCGGGCTGCTGGTGAGCAATCCTGGAATGATCGACGAACTGCTCGACAGCCTGCTCCAGCAACACCTGCCTGACGAGCCGACGCTGACCGCGACGCTCGACGAGCTCTGTCACGGGGGGGCCGACGTCACCCCGATGCTGCATGCGTTCAAGGTGTCGCAGCAGCTCCGCGTCGGTGTGCGGGACATTCTCGGCAGGCTTGCCCCCACCGAGGTCACGGGGGCCCTCACGACGATCGCCGACGTGCTGCTCAGGAAGGTCGTGGCCCACGAGGAGGCCAGGCTCGTGGAGCGGTTCGGCGAGCCGATCGCCGGCGAGGGGGGCACGGTGGGCGTCCGCGCGGTGCCGATCGTGCTTGCCATGGGGAAGTGTGGTGGCCGGGAGATGAACTACGCCAGCGACATCGACGCCGTCTTCCTCTACGACCACGAGGGGACCACCTTCGCGCCGCGCCGCACTCGCCGCTCGCTCGAGGGCACGACCAACGCCCACTTCTTCGGCGAGCTGGCCCAACGCACGATGAAGACCTTCAACGCCTTCACCGCGCAGGGGAGGCTGTACGAGATCGATTCACGCCTGCGGCCGAGCGGGAAGAGCGGGCCGGCGGCGCTGGCGCTCGACGGCCTCGAGCGCTATTTCGCCGCGGACGGACCGGCCGCCGTGTGGGAGCGGCAGGCGCTGGTGAAGGCCCGCGTCGCGCTGGGGGCGAGGCAGGCCGCCACGCGGGCGTTGCAGATCGTGCACCGGGCCGCCTATGAGCGGCGCTGGTCGGCGGCCGAGGTGGAGTCGATCCGGGCGATGCGGTTCAGGCTGGAGGAGGGCGCACGGCCGACGAACCTCAAGCGGGGCCCGGGCGGCGTGATGGACATCGAGTTCATCGCGCAGGTCTTGCAGCTCGTCCACGGCGGCGAAAACCCCGCCCTGCGCACCCCCGAGACGCTCGCCGCGCTGGAAGCCCTGCATGCGGCCGGCCACCTGGACTCCGAAGACCATCGCTTCCTCACCCGCGGCTATCTGACGCTGCGGTCGATCGAGGGCCGGCTGAGACTGCTCGCCGCCGTCGCCCGTCACGACCTGCCCGGCGACCCCACGGAGCAGCGGACGCTCGCGCATCTGCTGGGCATGGCGGGGCCGGAGGCTCTCGTCGCCGACGTGCAGGCCCTCACGGCCCGCGTCCGCACGACCTTCGATCGCATCTTCGATCGCGTGGTCGCGGAGACGCCGGGGTAACCCCTCGCCTCCCCTTTCCTGTTGGGGAGCCTGAAGCCGGCGCGGATCTGACGGCAGCACAGACGGGGCGCCCGTCCTACTTGCGACGCGTGGCCCAGACTTCGTAGGCGATCGGCAGGACCGACATCAGCACGATCCCCACCACGACGAGTTCGAAGTTTTTCTTGACGACCGGCACGTTGCCGAAGAAGTAGCCGGCGAGCGTGCAGAGCCCGACCCACAGGAGGCCTCCGACGACGTTGAACCAGAGAAACTGGCCGTAGTTCATCCGGCCCACGCCCGCGACGAACGGCGCGAACGTGCGGATGATCGGCACGAACCGGGCGAGCACGATCGTCTTGCCGCCGTGCTTCTCATAGAAGGCCTGCGTCTTCACCAGGTTCTCGTGCTTGAGGAACCAGGTGTTGATCTGGAAGGCCCGTGGCCCCACGCCGCGACCGATCCAGTAGTTGAGCGTGTCGCCAACGACCGCGGCCACGAACAGCAGGCCGAGGAGCGTGAGGATGCCGAGGTGCTCGGGATAGAGGGCTGCCATCGCACCGGCCGCGAACAGCAGTGAGTCGCCCGGAAGGAACGGCGTCACCACCAGGCCGGTCTCGCAGAGGATGATCGCGAACAGGAGCGCGTAGGTCCACGGGCCCCAGGCCTCGATCACCCCGTGGAGGTGCTCGTCGAGGTGGAGAAAGACGTCGAGGATCGCGCGGAGAGCTTCCATGGCCGGCCAAGCATAATCCGCCGTCAATCACTTCGCCGGCAGCCGGCGAAAACGCACGGCCATCCAGGCCGCCGCCACGGGGATCACGAGCGACCAGACGAGGGCCAGGGGCAGCGAATCGGCCGACCGACCGCAGGCTCCGGCCGCCGACCACACGAGGGCAATCGCCAGGTTGCCGCTCGCGGCGGCCGGCAGAAAGTCGCGGAGCGGCATTCCCGAGCCGCCGGCGAGGAGCGCCGCAGCCTCGGCGACGAGGGGGAGCGGTCGCGTGAGCACGACCAGCAGCGGGCCGAGCCGCCGCTGATGGCGTTCGAGTTCCCGGCGGTCCGAGGTGTCGACACGGCGGAGCGCACGGCTTCCGGCCGCCCTGCCGGCCCACCAGCCGGCGAGGCTGCCGACGGAGAGTCCGACGAACGCGCACACCGTGCCGGTAAGGACGCCGAGTTCCGCGCCGCCAAGCGTCGCGACCATGCTCGACGGCACCGGGAGCACGAGGTCCGCCGCGAGCACCCCGATCTCCAGCGCCGCGAGTGCGGCGGGAGCCGGCCGGGGTTCGAGCCAGCCCGCGACGATCGTGTCGAGCCTCGTGCCGAAGAGCAGGAACGGGACGAGCGGCACCGCGACGGCGGCGAGCGTCAGGACGACGAGGAGGCGAGTCGCGCGGCGCATGAGGGGGGAACGATGGACGGTTCGGGCACGGATTCGCAGTGAGTATGCGCCCGCGATCGCAGGAGGTCGATCAGCAGGTCGTGCGATGGCGTGACCACGAGGTAGACCGCGAGCGACAGCAGGGCGAGGTCACGGGCCGAATGGGTCGGCGAGAGCCACCACCATGCCGCCAGCATGACTCCCCAGGTCGGCACGAGCAGCGGCAGAGCGGCTGTGTGGAGCCGGACGAGCGCCCGCCAGAGCGTCGGCCCGTCGTGTGGCTCGACGGCCGTGACGAGCGGCGCGAGCAGCCAGAGGTGCCGCCAGGCATGCCACATCAGGAATGAAAGACCGACCGCGAACAGCGGGTCCGTCGTCAGGCCCAGCAGGCCGATCACACCGACGTCGATCGCCGTGTCGAGCGACCGGCGGAGCGCGCCCGGCACCCGTCGCGACGCCCGTGCCTCCGCCACGAGCACCACCGCCCCGAGGGCAACGAGCCCGATGCCGACGGCGCGGATCGCCTCGGGCGTGAAGGCGGCCCGGGCGCGGTCGGCCTGGCCCGGCGAGCCCACGAGCGCCACCAGACGGACGACGACGTCCGCCGTCGCGGCCGGCCACGCGGCCAAAGGGACGCCGAGCACCGGACCGCCGCGGGCGAGCGCCGCCCGCAGTTGCGGCTCGAGCCCCGGGCCCACCGGTGGCGACTGCCCGTCGGCGTGCCCCATGCCGAAGTGCCACACCGAGAGTGCCGCAAAGAGCACGATGAGCGGCACGGGCGCCGCCATGAACACCGCGAACACGGCCACCATGCAGGCCAGATAGAGGGAAAACATGCGCACCGCCGAGCCACGGCCGATCCGCCGCGTGACGGCGAGGTCGGCCGCACCATGCGGCAGCCCGACGACCACGAGCGACACCAGCCACGGCAGCGGCCCGAGCCGCTCCGACCACCCCCGGCCACCGAGCCAGCCCGCGACCGCCGCCGCCAGGATCACACCGAGCGGCACGACCCGAAAGCCGATCGTGCGGAAGGAAGCATCGCTCATCAACGGCCTCACGCTCACTCTCCCAACCCGGCCCTCGCGTCGGGTTGCGACACGCCTCGGAGTCCCCGGGCTTCCGCCCCGGGACTTCTTGTTTCCAAAAAGCCCGGAGCGGAAGCGACGGGATGTGACGTTGAGCAGACTGTGGAACAAGGCTGCCGCCTCAGGAAGCGGCGGATGCCGACCGTCGAAAACCTCGGCTTTTCGACCGGTCGGCCAAGTGGACAAAGGCCATGGATGGCTTTGTCCACGGACAGCTAGTACCTCACCTTCGGCTCCGACGAGTGGCCGTGGCTCATCGCCTGGATGCCGTGGTAGGCCACCAGACCGAAGCCCACTTTGTTGATCACGTCTGCCACGTTGTAGAAGATCTCGCGCAACTCGCCGTAGCCCGAGCGGGCCATGAGGAAGCCGATCGGGTAGATCGCCCAGCCGATGAGCACGAACAGCCGCATCGTCTCGAGCGACTTCGCGAGGGGCGCCGGAGCCTCCGCGATCGCCTGGCCGAGCGACATGAAGAGGACGCCCACGATCAGGGCCTCGCAGACGCACGACACGAGGAAGAACGTCCACCAGCGCTCGGAGTTGACGGGCGATGTCTCGGCGATGAACGCGGTGACGATCATCACGACGTCCAGCAGCACGAGCTGCCAGAAGAACTTCGCGCCCCGCTCGCCCATGCGGAGCAGCAGCGGAAACTTCATCAGGAGCAGCGGTGTCGTGAACAGCCAGTCGATGTAGCGGAGGGCCGTGGGGAACTGGCCGCCCGACTCCTGGTAGACGTGGGTCATCTTGTAGTAGTGGAAGCAGGCGATCGCACAGACGAGCCCGGCCACGACCATCGTGCTGCGGTAGATCGGATCGACGTTGTTGCGGAGCAGGAAGAAGTAGAGAGCGCCGGCGCCCATGGCGACGGTGCCCGCGAAGAAGAGATACAGCGTGATCGACTGCAGCGGGGTATTCGCGGCGAAGTCGTTCGACAGCGGGATGACACCCGCCGCCTGGGCGAGAAGGGAAAACATAAACACACCTCCTGAGGAACCGCAGCGATGCCGCGGTGAGAGAGAATTGAGCCCCGAACCCCGGGGGCCGCCTCGGTGGCAGCCACCCACCGGTGCTGAATTATTCGCGTCCCGACCCGATTGGCAACAGCAGATTCCACGCCTGTCCGGCGATGTCGACGCCGACACGTTCGCTCCACGCGGAAAGAAGCCGCTGGAACATGCATCCGGGCCGACCGTCGCCGACCGGTCGGCCGTCGAGTCGAGTCGCAGGCAGGAGGCAGTTGGGCGTGCTCGTGAGGAGGATCTCGTCGGCGGCGGCGAGATCGTCGAGACGGAGCGTCCGCTCCTGCCACGGTATGCCGAGTGACGCCGCGAGATCGCGGCAATATCTCAGGCTGACGCCGTGCAAGGCGTCGTCGGCCGGGGGCGTGACGATCCCGGCGTCGCGCACGACCGCCACGTTGGCCGTGGACGTCTCGCTCACGCGACCGTCGCCGTGGCGGAGGATCGCGCGGGCACCTGGCTCGGCGGCGGCCGCGGCCCGGTCGGCGAGGTGGTAGTGCATCCGGCTGCGACACTTGAGCGTGAGCGGCCACGCCGCGGCGGGCACCTGCGTCACGGGCACGCTGCGGAGCGACAGGCCCTCGGCATACGCCCTGGCCCAGAGCGCGAAGGCGAGCGGGAAGGAATGGATGGCGACCCGGGGAGGCGACCCGCGGCCCCCGTGCTGCGCGGGCAGGTCGCCGGGGGTGGCGAACACCACGACGCCGAGGTCGCTCGCGGCGTCGCCGAGCGCGTGATTGGTGGCGGCGATCTCGGCGGCTGCGGTGAAGATCGTCGCCGTGGACCAGGCCGGCTCGATGCCCGCGACGGCGAGGGATCGGGAAAACCTCTCGGCGTGCCGATCGGCCAGGAAGAGCCTGCCGGCGAAGGTGCGCAACTGCTCGGTGACGGCGGCCCCGAGCACGAACCCGGCGTCCCCGACGGGCAGGACGAGGTCGGCCCGCGGGATCACGTGGCCGTCGAGCCAGGCGACTTCGCCGGCGAGGAAGGAGGAGTCGGGTCCGGCTGCCGCGTGAGTCATGGAAGTGGAGGATAGGGGATTCGAACCCCTGACCTTCTGGCTGCCAGCCAGACGCTCTCCCAATTGAGCTAATCCCCCAGCGATGGACGTTGACTCGTGCCGCCGGAGCAACCTGAAAATTATCGGCCGCTTGCGGGAATGTCAACGCGAAGCGACTGTTGAGGGAGGGAAAAACGCTTTCATTCGCCCGTTCCGCATGTCCCAGCACACGCCGCCGACATCCCCATCCGAGACCGTGCGCGCCGGGATCACGGTCGCCCTCGGGGTCTATCTCGTGGGCCTCGCACTCTGCGTGGCGGGGAATTCGGCGAGCGGCAGTTCCGCGCTCGTGCGGACGATTCACGGCCGCCTGTTCGCGCCATGGATGACGCTGCCCTGGCTCGATCTCGGATATGACACGCGGCTCACGCATGCAGGAGTCGACGACGGCGACCACCGGTTCGAGTTTCAGAGGCTCGACGATCCGGGAGCGACCGGATGGATCGTCCTGCCCGGGCCGACGATGCACGGGGAACGGGCGGCCCGCTGGCGCCGGCTCGCCCGGGCCACCGCCGTGAACGAGGCCGACCCCGACCGCGAGGCGCTCCTTCCGGCAGCCGTCGGCGCCGGCACGTTCGGGCCGTGGCGCACCGGGGACGTGTCGCTGCGGGTGATGCGGCATCTGCCGTCGGACCGCGGCGACGTGCTCGCCGGGCGGAGCGACGTGGCCGGCAGCCGCGACCGGGCGTATGCCGCCCGGGTGCGGCTCGTGGATGGCGAGATTCAACTCATCGCCAGCACGCCCCGCGACGAGCTCGCGCCGCTGGTGCCGGAGCCGAAGCCATGAAGGAGACGTGCGACGGGCCCGGCCGGACACCCGCGGCCGCCGACGTGATCGGCGCCACGTGGATGCGGTTCTGGTTCGCGCCGGCCGGTCCCTGGCCGCTGGCGCTCGTGCGCGTCCTCGGAGGGCTGCTCGCACTCGCCCTGTGGGTGAGCTACGCGTGGGACCTCGAAGTCTGGTTCGGGCCCCGGGGCATGATCCCGCCCGCCCTGCTCGGAGCGTGGCGGTCGCCGTTCGCCCTGTCGCTGTTCGACCATGCGGGCACGTCCACGGCGGTCCGGGTGGGATACCTCGCGGGCGGCCTCGTCCTCGCCGCCTTCACGATCGGCTTCGCCACTCCGGTGACTGCGGTGCTCGGCGGCCTCGCCTTCACGACGCTGCTCCACCGCGGGCCGATGCTCGTCGGCCCGGCCGACGACGTCGCGGCCGTGATCCTCTGGTGCACGGCCATCGGCCGCTCCGGCGACGCGCTTTCCGTCGATCGGCTGATCGCGGACCGACTGGGAAGGCCGGCGCCATGTCCCGCGTTCCGCACGCGCATCGCCCTCGGGCTGCTGCGGGTGCACGCGTCCGTGATCGCGGCCGCCGCGGCGCTCGCGCAGCTCAAGGGCGACGTGTGGTGGAATGGAACGGCCGCGTGGTGGCTCGCGAGCCGGGCCGACTCGCGGCTCGTGGACCTCACGGGGGCGTTCCTGCGGTCGGAATACCTGATGAACCTGGTGACGCACGCCATCGTGCTGTTCGAGGTCGTGGTCGCGGCCGGGCTCTGGTTTTCAGCCGTGCGGGGCGTGATCGTGCCCGTCGCGGTCGTCGTCTGGCCGGTCGTCGGCGCGATCGCCGGCGAGCCGTTCTGGGGGCTCGCCATGGCGGTGCTCACGCTCGGCTGTTTGCCGACGGCCGTAGAATGCGGCGAGTGATTCGTCCCCGGCACGGCTGCCGCCCAGCGGAGCCGTGCCATGCCCCACAAGCGGATCCTGTTCCGGTCCGATGCCCGCGAGCGGGTGCTCCGGGGTGCGACCACGCTCGCCGACGCCGTTCGCGTGACGCTCGGGCCCAAGAGCAAGTGCGTCCTGATCGAGAAGAAATGGGGCGCCCCACTCGTGTGCAACGACGGTGTCACGATCGTCAAGGAGATCGACCTCGAGGATCCCGAGGAGAACCTCGGCGCCCGCATGCTTCGCGAGGCGGCCGAGCGCACGGCCGACGTCGTGGGCGACGGCACGACCACGGCCACGCTGCTCGCTCACGCGATCTTCGCCGAGGGGCTCAAGAACCTCGCAGCGGGGGCGAGCGCGGTGGACATCAAGCGCGGTTTGGATCGCGGTCTGAAGGCGGCCGTCGAGGCGATCCGGGGGCTGTCGCGGCCGGTGGCCAGCCGCAGGGAAAAGGCGCAGGTGGCCACGATCTCGGCACACAACGACGCGACGCTCGGCGATTTCGTGGCCGAGGCGATGGAGCGGGTGGGAAGCGAGGGCGTCGTCACGGTCGAGGAGGCGAAGGGCACCGAGACCACGATCGAGGTCGTGGATGGCATGCAGTTCGACCGCGGCCTCCTCTCCCCCTACTTCGTCACCGACGCGGAGCGGCAGCAGGCAGTCGTCGAGCATCCGCTCCTGCTCATCTACGAGGGGAAGATCGCCGGGCTCAAGGACTTTCTGCCGTTCCTGGAGGGGATGGTGCCGGTGCGGCGGCCGCTCGTCGTGATCGCCGAGAGCATCGAGGCGGAGGCGCTCGCGACCCTCGTCGTGAACCGGCTGCGCGGAATCCTCGAGTGCGTCGCCGTGAAGGCACCGGGCTACGGCGACCGCCGCAGGGACCTGATGCAGGACATGGCGATCCTCACGGGTGGAACATTCATCTCGGCCGACCTCGGAATCACGCTCGACGCGGTCAAGGCGGCCGATCTCGGGTCGGCCGCGCGGGTCGTGGTGGACCGGGATACGACGACGATCATCGGCGGCGCCGGGGAGAAGGCCGTGATCGCGGCACGGTGCGACGAGATCCGCCGCCAGCTGTCCGAGGCGAAGAGCGAGTACGACCGGGAGAAGCTCGCGGAGCGGCTGGCGAAGCTCGCCGGGGGCGTGGCGATCATCCGCGTGGGTGCGCCCACCGAGGCCGAGCTCAAGAGCCGCAAGGAGGCGCTGGCTGACGCGATCAGTGCGACGAAGGCGGCGATCGCCGAGGGGATCGTGCCGGGCGGTGGGCTCTCGCTCCTGCGGGCGATCGACCTCCTCGACACCCTGGAGCAGCGGTGCGACGGCGACGAGCGGACCGGGGTGCGGATCCTGCGGCACGCACTCGAGATCCCGACCCGCACCATCGCGGAGAACTCGGCGGCCGACGGCGGCGTGGTGGTGGGCGACCTGCGCCGCGGCACGGGCAACCATGGCTTCGACGCGGCCCGCGGCACGTACTGCGATCTCGTCGAGGCGGGAATCGTCGATCCGACGAAGGTCGTGCGCACGGCGCTCGAGAACGCCGTCAGCGTGGCAGGCACGCTCCTGCTCACGGAGGCCACGCTCACGGAGGTGAAGGACGAGCACGCCGAGAAGCTGCAGGCGGAACTCGCGGGGATGTGAACCGGGTGTCCGGACCGCTGCTCCGAGCGGCGGGCATCACGCCGGTTTTCCGCCGGCCGGAGCGGGTGGCGTGGTGAAGGTGCGGAGTTCCGGCTGATCGGTCGAGGCCCTGATCGACTCGATGGCGGCCTCGACGGCGCCTGTGCGCAGCGGATTGAGTTCCTCGGGAAATCCCCCCGCGGCGACCTCCTCGTCGAAGAACTCGACGAGCTTCTCGAGCTCCGGCAGGGCGGAACGGGCCGCGGCACCGTACGTCGCGAGCGTCTCCATGATCTCGCGGGTGCGGCTTTCACTGCCGTGGCCGCCCTGGGTTCTCGCGAACACGACCCCGGCCTCGATGCCCTCCACGAACCGATGCCTGGCGAGGGCCTTGAAGCCTCCCATGCGGATCTCGTTGCCGAACATCGTGTCGGCCGGGCAGCGCACCTGCACCGCAGCCAGGATGTCGGGGCCGAGGTCGCGCACGTCGTCGGCGGTGAGGACGTTCTCGAACAGGTCGCGGAGGGTCGCCCGCGCCATGCCGTCGGGGTTGCCCGCGACCGCGCGGATCGCCGGGTGGAGCAGCGCCGGATCGGCCCGTGCGACCTCCTTCTCGAGCGGTCCGTCGAACAGCACCGCCGCGAGTTCACCCGGGCCGAACTGGATGGGGTCGGCCCAGTCGACGGGCTCGAGCGGCTCTGCCGTGCTCACGACCGCGCGGAGCAGCGCGGGAATGGCTGTCACCGCGTCGCGGCCCAGCCGCTTGATCGCCGCGGCGGCCTTCACCCGCAGCCAGCGGTCGTCGTGGGTGAGCAGCCCGACGAGCACGGGAAGGCTCGCCGGGTCGCGAAGATGCCCGAGCGCCTCGCAGGCACCCTGGCGTGCGCGCGCGTCGGGGCCCGTCGCCAGCGCCACCAGCCGCGGGACAAGCGACGCGGCTTCGGGACGCGACGCGAGTTCCTCCGCCGCCCAGCCGCGGACGACGGGCGACCAGTTCGCGAGCGCCGCCACCAGTTCGTCGCTCGTGGCGCTTCCGCGTGCCCGGTCGAAATGGCCGGCCTCGATCGCCTCGGCGACCGCCGGGGCGTCGAGCCACGCCGCCCGGCCGGCGTCGCGGCCCGTGATCAGGATCTTCCGCAGCGGCAGCGCGTAGGTGAGCACGTAGGTCGCCACCGGGCTCAGGCCGTAGTAGCCGCTGCGACCGGAATACGTGTCGTCTTCCGTCTGCCCACCGCCGTACTGCTCGGCGCCGTCGTAGGTGAACGAGCCGTCGCAGCGGCGGACGAGATCGAAGTGCCACGAGGCTTCGCGGAAGAAGGCGGCCGCGGCCTGCGGACCGCCCACGTTGGCCCCGGGCAACCCCCAGAGGTAACTGAAGCCCTGGCCGGTGTGACCGTACTCGCGGTTCTTGAACGCGGCGGTGACCATCCTCGCGAAGAACCGCGCCTCGTCGGCGCGGCCGGGCTGCAGGCCGAACAGCAGCGCCGCCATCGCGTTCTTGCCGTTGTTCTCGTGGTAGGGCCAGGGCACGTGCTCTCCGTAGGGGATCGAACCCTTGTCGACGTAGTAGGCGGCGAAGTTCCCCCCCCGTTCGATCGCGGCATCGACATCCGCGTGGTCGATGCCGCAGCGCCTGCCGAGCACGAGCGCGAGGTTCGCGATCAGGCTCGCGGCGTTGACCGGCCCGTAGGGCGGGATCGAACCGTTCGGCCGACCGTCCGGCATCCGCTCGCAGTAGCCGTGGCCGAACGTGCCGTAGCGACCCTGTCCCCGGGCGAGCGACATCGTGAACGCGCGGATGGCCGGCAGCACGGCCTCGTCGCCGGTCAGCAGGTGGTATTCGCAGAGAAACACGCCCTGATATCCCATCGCCCACGTGCCGCGGGCGGCGCCGGTGAACGAGAGGTCGGGGGGGCCGAGCCGATGGGCCAGTTCGCGGGCCGTGCGCAGGTGGCCGGGGTCACCCGTCGCCAGGAGCGCCAGTCCCGCGACCGGTCCCCACACGTCGTCTGCGAGCGGCTCCCGGGCCAGCACCGCGGACGCCTCCGCGAGGATGCGGCGCGACTTGGGGCAGTCGTAGGGGGCTGTGGCGGAGTAGGTGCCCATGACCCGCAGCCGCAGTTCGACGTCGCTCGTGCTGCCGGCGCGCCACCGGGTGAGTTTCAGGACGCCGTGACGGTCCTCCCGTTCGGCATCCTGGATGGCGCGGGCGATGGCCTGGCGGGCGTCGTCGGCGAAGGGCCGGCCGTTCACCCCCACGATCACGTCATCGACCTGCATGATGCCGTCGGCGGGAGTTCCGCGGCCGATGTGCGTGACGAGAATCTGTCGGCTGGCGGTCGTGGTGCGGCCCTGCACGGCATCGAGATCGGTGGCGGCCCTGGTGTGGATCCAGCCCCGCATCCCGGTCGCGCCGAGGTTGTACGTCTGCGTTCGGTCCACCCCGCGGCTCTGCGTGAGGTCGGGAGGGCCGTCGACCGCGGCTGCCGTGCCGTGCGCGAGGCAGAGCACGACGATGAACGCCGGACGAACATGGATCGGGCGGAACGTCATCGGCTGCCCCCGGTGGTGAACGGCGGGAAATTCTAAGCCGCGAGTTTTCCGGCACACAGCCCCGGTTCCCACGCCGAGACGGCTATACTTTCCGCATGCGCAAGGCTCCGCGAAACCCGTTCTACGTCGTGCTCGGCGTCGTGGGCTTCCTGTTCACGATCACGGCCGCGAGTTCCTGCCTGACGGTGCTCCGCGGCGTGCGGCCGGAGACGGCGCGGGCGGCGAAGTCGCCGCTCGAGGTGTTCATGCACAGGCACGGCACGGCGGTGCTCGCCGGGCAGCTGGTGGTGCTGGCGGTGGCGACGGTGGGAGCCGTCGCGCTCGACGAGTACCGCACGCGGAACAAGCAGCCGTGACCGCGTCGGCCGCGAATCGGATCGAGGCGTTGCGCGCCCGGATCCGGCACCACGACCGGAAGTACTACGTCGAGGCGCGGCCCGAGATCAGCGACCGCGAGTACGACCGGCTCATCGACGAGTTGCGCGAGCTCGAGGCGAAGCACCCGGACCTCGTCACGCCCGACAGCCCGACGCAGCGGGTGGGCGACGAGCCGGTGCCCGAACTCGAATCGGTGAGGCATCGGCTCCCGATGCTCTCGATGGACAATACGTACGGCGCCGAGGATCTCGTCGCCTGGGGGAGGCGCGTCGAAAAACTGCTCCACGAGGGGAAGGAGGGGGTCCGGGGGATCGACTGGATCCTCGAACTCAAGATCGACGGCGTGGCCGTGTCGCTCACCTACGAGGCCGGACGGCTCGCGCTCGGTGCGACCCGTGGCAACGGCACGGTCGGCGACGACGTCACGCACAACGTCCGCACGATCCACGGCGTGCCGCTCGTGCTCGATCTCGACGATCCCCCCGCCCTGATCGAGGTCCGTGGCGAGGTCTACATGACGAACTCCGACCTCGTGGCACTCAACCAGACGCAGGCTGCGGAGGGCCTCGCACCGTTCGCGAACACGCGGAACGTCGCCGCCGGCAGCATCCGGCTCCTCGACCCGCGCGAGTGCGCGAACAGACCACTGCGGTTTTTCTGCCACGGCGTGGGGGACGCGACCGGCCTGGGCGCGACGTCGCAGTCGGAACTGCTCGCCTGGGCGGTGAGGGCCGGGCTGCCCGTCGCACCGGGCACCGAGAGATTCGATTCGCTCGACGCCCTCGTCGAGCGCGGCCCGGCGCTCATCGAGGAGTTGCACGCGCTCGACTTCGAGGTGGACGGGTTCGTCGTCAAGGTTGACCGTTTCGACCAGCAGCGACGGCTCGGTGCCACGGCGAAGAGCCCGCGCTGGGCCATCGCCTGGAAATTCGAGAAGTTCGAGGCCACCACCACGCTCGCCGGCATCCGCGTGCAGGTGGGCCGCGGCGGCACGATCACGCCCGTGGCCGACCTCGAACCGGTGGAGCTTGCCGGCACGACGGTGAGCCGGGCGAGCCTCCACAACGCCGACGAGGTCGCGAGGAAGGACATCCGTGTCGGCGACGTGCTGGTGGTCGAGAAGGCGGGCAAGGTGATCCCGCACGTCGTGCGCGTGGAAAAACACCTGCGGAAGGGGAGGCTGCCAGTCTGGCATCCACCGACGGAATGCCCGGAGTGCGGCACCGGCATCGTGAAGGACGTCGATGGCGTCTACATCCGCTGCCCGAACGTGGACTGCCCTGCCCGGATGCGCGAGCGGCTCAAGTTCTTCGCTTCGCGTGGCGCCATGGACATCGAGGGGCTCGGTGACAGGCTCGTGGAGCAGCTCGTGGCCACGGGACTCGTGCGCGACTACGCCGATCTCTACCGGCTCACGGTGGCCGATCTCGAACCGCTCGAACGGATGGGCGAGAAGTCGGCAACAGGCCTCGTCGACCAGATCCAGGCGAGCCGGTCGCGCGGCCTGGCCCGCGCGCTCAACGCGCTCGGCATCCGCCACGTCGGCCCACGGGTGGCGACGCTCCTCGCCCAGCGGTTTCCCACGATCGACAAACTGCAGGCAGCGTCGGTCGAGGAACTCGCGGAGGTCCACGAGATCGGCGACGTGATCGCCGAGAGCGTGCACGAATGGCTGGCGAGCGACTACGGCCGTCGGGTGATCGACGGGCTGCGGCACTGCGGCGTCGAGCTGGAGGTGCCGGAGGCCGAACGCCCCGTGACCGACGGCCCGCTCGTGGGCAAGACACTCGTGGTCACCGGCACGCTGGAGGGATTCTCCCGGCAGGCCGCCGAGGAGGCGATCCGCAAGGCCGGCGGCCGCGCCTCCGGGAGCGTGTCGAAGAAGACCGACTACCTCGTGGCCGGCGCCGAGGCCGGCAGCAAGCTCGACAAGGCGCAGTCACTCGGGGTCACGGTGATCGACGAGGCGGAGTTCAAAAAGCTCCTCGGGATGTAGGACGGGCGTGAGCCTGTCGTGCTTTCCCTCAAAGCGTCCAACCCGGCTCGGGATTACCCCGTACCGTCTCGCCGGACGCTCGCCTCCGCCCGACCAATCCGCCTGCGGCGGATCGGTGCCCGGCTCCGGCTCACTCGGATGTGCCTGCGCTGCGCCATCCATGGCTTCGCTGGTCACATACGCCGTCTCAACGGCAGGGGTAACCCCTCGCCTCCCCTTTCCAGTTGAGGAGGCTTCGGGCTCCCCGTGTCCCGGTCGCCGGCGTTACTCACCAGCGCAGCCAGGATGGCGCAGCGCCAGTGAGTCCGAGTGAACGGAGCCCATGGATGGGCGCAGTGAACGTCCGGCGACGGGATATGGGGAGCCCGAAGCCGGAACTTACGAGTTGACCAGCGATCAAGCCGCAGCCGTCCGCGCGAGCACGTCCGACGCGGCGGCGACGACGCTCTCGACGTCGATCGCCTCCATGGCCACGCGATCGGTCTTCCGATCCTCCCATGCCGGCCGCAGCGTGGCGGGAGGCTCGACGGTGCGGTGCCCGGGGCCGTAGGGGCCGTTGCGCTTCGCCGGCACCGGGCCGAAGAGGCCGACGCACGGCGTGCCCACGGCTGCGGCCAGGTGCAGGGGGCCCGTGTCGCTTGAAATGAACACGCGGCCGAGGCGGCACAACTCGCCGAGATCCTGAAGCGTGGTCTGTGGAGCCATGACCGCGGCGCCCGCGCTCGCGGCCACGATCTGCGCCGCGGCGTCGCGCTCCGCTTCGCCACCCCAGACCACGATCGACGGGATGCCCCCGCCGCCTCGCAGTTCGCGGGCCACGGCGGCGAACCGGTCGGCCGGCCAGATCTTCGACGGCCAGCCGGCCCCTGGATTGATCAGGGCCGGCGGACCCGGGAGCCGCAGCGACGTCAGCCACTCCTGCATCCGCAGCCGGCGCACGGGCCAGCGCGGCATGTCGAAGGCGGCGCGGGCGTCGTGCACGTCGAGTGCGGAGAGGAGGTGCAGGTTGCGGTCGATCACGTGGGCGGCCGTGGCCGCCACGGGATGCGTGTAGGCCCACCATGCCTGCTCGCGCGACTCCGGAGCGGCGTGGCCGATCCGCATGCGGGCTCCTGAGAGCCAGGTGGGCACCGCGCTCTTGAGCAGTCCCTGCAGGTCGAGCGTCACATCGGGGGCGAAGTCGCGCAGCTGTCGCCGCAGGCCGCGGATCGCGGACAATGACTTCAGCCAGCCGCGGGGCAGCCGGAAGAGGTGGTCGATCGCGGGGTGCCCGGCAAGCACGTCACCCGCGCGGCCCTCGACGACCCAGCCGATCCGCGCCTCGGGAAACGCCCGCTTGAGCGCGACGGCCGTCGGCACGCCGTGCAGGACGTCCCCGATGGCCGAGAGCTTGACGACGACGATGGACCGGGGCGCGTTCATGGGGGCCGGATTTTTCGCACCCACCCGGCGGAGGGCAAGAGCAGTTTTGCCCCGGCTCGTCGCTCACGTGAACCGAATCTTCCCCTCACGGCTCCGTGCCGGATGTTCGCCGCGCGTGCGGCCCGCCCGCCGCGCGCGAGGTCGGCGGGGGTCGAAGTGGCCCGGGCCGCCGGGTATACTCCGCGGCCTTCTGGCCAACTGTCCCACCATCTCCACATCACGTCCGGAGCAGCAGCCATGAGCCAGGCAGAGGAAGAGGTGTCGTCGCGCCCGATTTCCGGTTCCAGGAACGGTGCCGCCGGCGCACCCGCGCTTTCGCCGCCCCGTCTCGACGAACTGTCGCCGCAGAACCTGTACGACAAGTGCATGGCGCTCGCCAGGAATCTGTGGTGGAGCTGGCACCCGGAGGTCACGAACCTGTTCCGGGAACTCGATCCGATCCGCTGGAGGCAGCTCGACCACAACCCGATCGCGCTCCTGGCAGAGTTCACGCCGGAACGGCTCGAGGCCCGCGCGGCCGAACTCGTCCTCTACAGCCGGATCAACCAGGCCTACCGGCGGATGAAGGAGTATCTCGCGGCGGGGAACACCTGGAGCGACGTGAACGCCGGCGTGCTCGGCTCGAAGCCGGTGGTCTACTTCTCGGCGGAGTTCGGCATTCACGAGTCCGTGCCGATCTATTCCGGCGGCCTCGGCGTGCTGTCGGGCGACCACGTCAAGAGTGCGAGCGGCCTGGGCATTCCGCTCATCGCCGTGGGGCTGTTCTACGACCAGGGCTACTTCAAGCAGCAGCTCGACGTGGACGGCTACCAGCACGAGGAATACCTGCAGTCGAGGGTGGAGGTGCTGCCGGTCGAGCCGGCCATCGGCGCCGACGGCAAGCCCGTTCTCGTGCAGGTGGACACGCGTTCGGGCCCGATCTTCGCCCAGGTGTGGAAGATGGCCGTGGGCCGCGTGAGCCTCTACCTGCTCGACTGCAACGTCGACGGCAACAGCCCCGACGACCGGAAGCTGACCAGCCGGCTCTACGGCGGTGACACACGGATCCGGATCCGTCAGGAGATCGTCCTCGGCATCGGCGGCGTGCGGGCGATCCGCGCGCTCGGCATCGTGCCGGGCGTCTATCACCTCAACGAGGGCCACTCGGTGTTCGCCACGCTCGAGGCGGTCCGCTTCCGGATGGACCGCGACGGCTACTCGTTCGTCGATGCGTCACGGAAGGTGGCCCGGCAGACCGTGTTCACGACGCACACTCCCGTGCCGGCGGGCCACGATCGGTTCGACTCCGGGCTGATGGAGGAGCATCTGGGCCCGATGCGGGACGCGCTCGGGATTTCGCACGACCACCTCATGAGCCTCGGCCGCGTCGATCCGGCCAATCATTCCGAGCCGTTCTGCATGACCGTGCTCGGCCTCAAGATGTCGCGCCGGGCGAATGCCGTGAGCGCCCTCCACGGCCACGTGAGCCGCCGGATGTGGAACGGCCTGTGGCCGGGCCGGGTCGAGGAGGAGGTGCCGATCGGGCACATCACCAACGGCGTCCACGTGCCGAGCTGGCTCTCGTGGCAGATGCTCCAGTTGTACGACCGCATCTTCCCGGCCAACTGGTTCCGCCGCATGGGCGAGCCCGACGTCTGGCAGAAGATCCACGACTGCGACCCGGGCGAACTGTGGGAAACGCACTACGCGCTCAAGAACCTGCTCCTGCAGTTCGTGCGCCGGCGCGTGAGCCGGCAGTGCCGGCGCCGCGGCGAGTGCGACGAGGCGGTTGAACTCGCCCGCACGGTGCTCGACCCGAACATCCTCACGATCGGATTCGCCCGCCGATTCGCCACCTACAAGCGGGCCGATCTCGTGCTCAGCGACCTGGACCGCCTGCTCACGCTCATCAGCGACCGCGACCGTCCGATCCAGATCATCTTCGCCGGCAAGGCCCATCCGGCCGACGAGCCGGGCAAGGCCCTGATCCGCAAGATCGCGAACCTGCGGCACGACGCGCGGACGAGTGGACGGATCGTGTTCGTCGAGGACTACGACATCAACGTCTGCCGCCACCTGATCCAGGGCGTGGACGTGTGGCTGAACAACCCGCGTCGGCCGCTCGAGGCCTCCGGAACGAGCGGGCAGAAGGTCGTCTACAACGGCGGTCTCAACTGCTCGATCCTCGACGGCTGGTGGGCCGAGGCGTACGACGGCCGCAACGGCTTCGCGATCGGCCGCGGCGAGACGCATGCGAACGACGCGATCACCGACAGCCGCGACTGCGAGGCGCTGTACAAGGTGCTCGAGCAGGAGGTGATCCCGCTGTTCTACGACCGCGACGCCGACGGCCTGCCGCGAACGTGGATCAAGATGATGATGAACTCGATCAGTTCTCTCGCATGGCGGTTCAGTTCGCACCGCATGGTGATGGACTACGCCCGCGCCTGCTACGTCCCGGCCGCCGGCGGCGTGTCGTGCGACATGAACAACCGCTGACGCATCGTGATACGTCGGCTCCCGGGACACGGGGAGCCCGAAGCCTCCCGTCATCGAGGCTGCTTGGCGAACTCGGCTTCGTCGCGCCACTTCTTGGCGTCGGTCTCGGCGGCCGTGAGGGCGGCCCGGGTCTTGTCGGCGGCGGCACCGAGTTCGGCGGCTCGCTTCTCCGCCTCGGCGACCTGCGCGAGGATCGCTTCGAGAGCCCTGCGGGCCTGGAGGAGTTCGGCGTCGGCGGCATCGTGTGCCTTGGTGGCTGCGGTGAGTGTCGTCTCCGCCGCTTTCACGCGGTCCTCGAGCCGCGGCGGATTGGTGTCGGGCCTGCCGAGCGGCTTGGCGTCGGCCGTGGCGTAGGCCACGAGCGTGCCCGCGAGGTCACCGGCGAAGAGGCGGCTGCCGTCGCTCGTGGCGGCCACACGCAGCCCAATGTCGGCGTGCTGAGGAAAGTCGCGTTCCTTCGCGCCGTCGCCCTTCCACAGCACGGCCTTCCTGTCGCGGCCGCACGTCGCGAGCCGGCCGTCGGTGAGCCAGGCGAGGCCGAGCGTGCCGCCCGGATGGGCGTCCCACTCCTTGATCTTGGCGCCATCCTTGCGTGCCCAGAGTCGCACCTTGCCGTCGTCGCTCGCCGTGGCGACGACGGCGCCGTCGCCCCGCCAGGCCACCGCCGTGATCCCGCTGCCGTGCCCCTTGAGCACCGCGTCTTCGCGGGCCCCGCGGGTCTCCCACAGGAATGCGTTGCCTGCCCGGTCGCCCGTGGCGAGCATCGCGCCGTCGGGCGAGAACTCGACGGCGGTGATCCAGTCGGTGTGCTTGCGGATCTCGGCCTCCACCTCGCCGTCGGCGGTGCGCACGAGCCGCACCACCTTCTGCGGGCCGCCCAGCGCCACGAGCCGCTGATCGGCGGTGACGTCGGCTGCGAGCACCTGGTCGAACTCGTCGCCCAGTTCGCCGACCCGCTTCGCGGTCGCCACGTCCCAGAGCACGACACGGCCGCTCTTCGCACCGCGGCCTCCTCCGGCAAGCAACAGTTTCGCGTTGCGCGAGAACCGCACGGTCTTCACGTCACCCTCCGGGAAGGGCAGGACGCCGAGGAACGCGAGCGACGAGGCGTCGTAGAGCAGCACCTGCCTCCGGCCGCCCACGGCGACGAGGTTGCCGTTGGGTGACGCGGCGAGGCCCGTGATCGCGAGCGGCCTGGCCCCGGCCGTCTCGACGGCGAGCGGCAGGCGCGGCGGCATCACGGGCGGACCGCTGGGGGCCGCCACGGCCGCGGGATCGAGTGCCAACGACGGGCCGGTCTTCCGCGTGACGGGCTTGCCGCCGGCCCGTTCGATCGCCCCGCCGGCGATCCACTTCCTGATCGTATCGAGCATGTCGGACGGGATGCGGTCCGACTGCGGGGGCATCTTCGGCTCGGCCGAGTGGCTCGCGAGCTGCCACAGGTACGACCCGTCGGCATCGCCGGCCGCGATCACCTCGCCCGACGAGCCGCCCGCCATCGCCTGCGAGAAGCTCGTGAGGTCGAGGCCGCCCTGCTTCTTGTCGGCGTTGTGGCAGCTGCCGCACTTCTCGCGAAAGATCGGCAGCACGTGCTCCTCGAACGTCGGCGGCGCATCGGCGGCGGAGGCGATCGTCGGGAGGAGCGCGAGCACGAGAGCGCAGAGCCAAGCTGCCGAAGCCGGCTCGCGGCTGCCCATGCCCTCTCGCCGGACGCTCGCCTCGGCCCTCCCGGCCTCGGCTCGCTGCACGTCCGCTTCGCTTCGCCATCCATGGCTGCGCTCGCTCCCGTAGCCCGCTCGAGGGCACAGGCAGCCCCGAGCCTCCCCGACTGGTATGCGCCAGGATGGCGAAACGCAGTCGGAGTCGAGAGAGCGGAGGGCAGGATGCCCGCAGCGAACGTCCGGCGGGATGGTACGGGGCAACCCCGAAGCCGGCTTGGGCGAGTTGACGCTGATACTCATCTTGCGCACCCCGGTGATCAGTGGTTGAAGATGAATTCGGGGGAATTCAACAGCGCCCAGAAGACGTCCTCCAGGGCGGCCGTGCGGTCGGGGGCGGCCATCACCGTGGTCACCGTCTCGATCCGCTCGCGTTCCGTCGGCATCCGTCCGTAGCAGCGCACGAACAGGCCGTCGATGATCTCGCTGTCGGGCTTGCCCGCGCCGATCTGGCGGGCCACGAGGCCGCCCTGCTTGATCCGGTCGTTGGCGGCGTCGCCGTTCAGGAGGTGCAGGGCCTGCGAGAGGCTCGGATCCATGCGGACGGCGCAGCTGCAGACGTCGTCGCGGGTGGCCCGGCCGAAGGTGGTGAGGAAGTAGTTCGTGGTGCGGCCGTCGGCCACCTGCACGGCGCGGGCGCCGAGCGGCAGCCCCGGGAACTTGTTCTTCGTGTCGGTCACCTCGGCGAGCACGTCGAGCAGCACCTCGGCCCGGATCCGGCGCACGGCGGCGTGCGAAAAGTTCACGTCATCGAGCCTGTTCGTGGCGTTCGTGTCGCACGACCGTTGGTAGGTGCGGGAGAGGACGATGTCGCGGACGAGCTGGCGGAAGTCCCAGCCGGAGGCGGCGAAGCGGCGGCCGAGCTCCGCGAGCAGCGGTCCGTTCGACGGGGGATTGCTCACGCGGGCGTCGTCGGGCTCGTGGACGATGCCGCGGCCGAAGAAGTGCGTCCAGGCGATGTTCGCCACGTGCCTGCCGAAGTAGGGGCTGTCGGGCGAGGTGATCCACGCCGCGAGGGCCGCGCGGCGGTCGCGGTCGGTCACCTTCGGCGTTTCGCCGCCGAGGAACTTGGGGGGCACCACCTGGCCCGTGACCGGATGCTTCATGTCGCCTGAGCCTGAGTCGTAGACGATGAATTCGCGAGGATCGTCGCCACGCTTGCGGGCGATCTGCTTGAAAAAGGCGGCGAAGCCGTAGTAGTCGTCCATCGTCCACCGGTCGAACGGATGGTTGTGACACTGGGCGCACTGGATCCGCATCCCCAGGAACGCCTGGGCGACGTTCTCGGCGAGCTTGAGCGTGTCGCGCTCCTGCTGGAAGTAGTTCGTGGGGGGATTGGTGAACGTGCCGCCCGAGGCGGAGACGAGGTCGCGCACCATCCTGTCGACCGGCTCGTTGGCCGCGATCCGCCGGTCGAGCCACTGGTGGTAGAGGAGCACCGCCTTGGGGCTGACCTCGTTGTTCACCGAGCGGATCTGGAGGATCTCCGCCCACTTCATCACCCACAGCTCGACGAACTCCTTGCGGCCGAGCAGTTCCTCGACCACCTGGGCCCGGCGGTCGGAGCGGCGGTCGGCGAGGAATGCGGCCCGCTCCTCGGGCGTGGGCACGAGGCCGACGAGGTCGAGCGTGATGCGGCGCAGGAAGGTCTCGTCGTCGCAGACGGGCGACGGGGCGATCCGCAGGCTCTCGAGCTTGCGATCGACGAGTTCATCGACCCATGTGCCGCCGGTCTCCTTCGGGGAGCTGAAGGCCAGATCCTTCGGGATCACGACGACGGGCGAGCCGACCGTGATCGTGTCGTAGCGGGCCATGATGAAGGCCTCCCCGCGGCTCCCCGTCGTCACGAAGCCCTCGGGCGACACCTTGGCCGTGGGATCGTTGTTGGAGCCATACCAGCAGAGGTCGGTGACGTCGCGGTCGGTGCCGTCGGCGAACCGGGCGACGGCGACGAACGGCTGGCGGACGCCGGAGCCGGCGACGAGCGCGGTCGGGGGATACAGGTCGAGGCCGACGAGTTTGGCCACCGGCGCGGGGTCGTCCGGGGCGCCGGCCGCGATCCAGCGCACGAGCGTGTTCGCCAGTTCGCTGCCCGGCTCGAACCGCTTGCCCCCCGTGTGCGGCACGGCGCCGGTCGCCTTCGTCACGAGCAGGCTCTCCGGCGGGGCGCCGGGGTCGATCCGCCTGCCGGGAAATTCGCGGGTGATCCGGTGGTAGTCGCCCGCCGGATCGAAGCCGAAGAGCGAGAGGCGGAAGCCGTCCTTGCCGCGGGCCGCGCCGTGACAGCTGCCCATGTTGCATCCGGCCCGGGCGAACACCGGCATCACGTCGAGCCGGAACGAGAGCGGCGGCTCGCTCGACGCAGACACGACCGTGACGGGGATCTCACGCACCTGCCCGGCGTGCTCGACGAGAAGTTTGCCCTCGCCGTCGGCCAGCGGCTTGAGCGTGCCGTTTTCCACCGCGAACAGTTTCGCATCCGACGGCTTGAGTACGGGGGCTGCGACGTGCTCGGCATGGCCGTCGGCGAACGTGGCCTGCACGAGCACCCGCTGCCGGTCGCGGGACGAGTCGAGGCGGATCTGCGGGGGATAGACCTCGATGCCGACGGGCGCATCGGCCCGGGCGATCGACGGGCAGAAGGCGATGACCAAGCCGCAGAAGACTGCGATCGTCTCGGCCGCAGTTCGGGGCTGCCCACGCCCCGTCGCCGGACGTTCGCTGCGGCCATCCTGGCCTCCGCTCACTCGGATCTGTCTGCGCTCCGCCATCCATGGCTTTGCTGGCCAGATACGCCGGCTCCCGGGGCATGGGCAGCCCCTCACGGATCCATTCATGGTTTCGGCCCTCCGGCGGCCGCCACGGCGGGCGGCAGTGGCTTGTCGATGCGGAGGGATGTCGGGGCCATCTGGTGGATCATGATCGCGTCGCCGACGGGAACCTCGATCCGGCAGATGATGTTTTCGTGCTTGCCGACCGGGGCGTCGGCCGCGACCGTGACCGGGAATTCGAGCGTTTCGGCACCCGCGGGGAGGTCGAGCGTGGGGGCCTCGACCTTCGTGGGCAGGCTGAGGAGCCGGGCCTTCGCCGTGCCGCTGAACGACGGCGGCCTCGCCGCCTTGAAAACGAGCTTCACCGTGCCACCCTGCTCGACGACCGCCTTCTCGGCCGTCATCTCCACGAGCGGTTCTGCAATCGTGAGCGTCACCGGCCGGCTGGCGATGACCATGCCCTTCGCCACCCGCTTGCCGGCGGGCTTCTTGTCCTTCTTCTCGCCTTCCGGCACGAGCGTGGCCGTGAGCGCGATCTGCCACTGCTTCAGCGGCGCGTCGCCCGAGCACGTGACCGGGAACGCCACCTCCGTCTCGCTCTCCTTCAACTCCACGCCCGAGGCCCCGATGCCCGGGGGTCGAAACGGCATCTCGATGCGCACTCGTCCGGCGTAGCCATCGGCGCGGTTGATCTTCACCTTCAGTTCGACGGTTCCGCGCCGCACGATCGGAGTCGCCGGGGCCGCCACCTCGATCGAGGCCGGCGCCTCCTCGACCACCGCCACCGCGAGACGATCGCCGAACGACGTGCGGTAAGGCGTCCGGTTGGGTTCACCGAAGACGAGGTCGGTGCCCTGCCGGAGACCCCCTCTTTCCTGCACTGCCTCGCCGTCGCCGCACACGACGCGCACCGGTGTCGCCGTCGTCCCCAACGCCGCGTCGGCTGCCGCCTCGAAGACGACGACGCAGTTCGGCGCCGCGTCGGTGATCGTGGCCGGCTGGGCCGTGACGCCCGCCGGCAGGCCGGAGAATTCCAGCCGCACCGGGTCGTTGCACTCGGTGCGGGTGGCGTTGAATACGAGCGCCGTGCGGTTGCCCCGCGGCACCGCCGCCACGAGCCGCTGCTGCGTCTTCGTCTGCGCGGGAGGCACGCTCACCGTCACTCGGGGGACGACCGGCTCGACGTCGATCCAGTAGACGAACTCGGGGCCACCACGCCGCTCGAAGTCGTTCACACGCAGGAGGAATGCTCCTTCGTCCGGCGTCGTCACCTGCACGAGGCTGTCGGGTCCTTCGGCGTCGTCGCTGCTCGTGATCCGCTCACGCTTGTCGGTGGCGCGATGGGCCGCGATCACGAGATCGACGGGAGACCCGAGGCGACGGCCCCAGCCCGTCACCTTCCACTTGCTCCCCTTCGGCGCCTCGACACGAATCCAATCGACATCCTCGGACCTGTCGATCCGGCCCACGATCGCCGCCGGCGCCTTGGCCGGAGACGCCTTGTCCGGCTCATCGTTCGGCTCGACCGAGTGGAAGACCGGGTCGCTCGTGATCCGGAACGGCACCGAGATCGCCGACGTCCTGCCGTCGCGCGCCGCACGCACGAGAGCCAGGCCGTCGCCCCCGGCCGCCGGCAGCGCGACCGGAGCCTTGAACGGCCCCGCCGGGTCGCCGAACCACTCCACGTCGATCGTCGTTCCGGGAGCGCCGCCCGGCGGCCAGGCGACGTGGGGGATCGGGAAGTCGCCGACGTGGAGGAGGTAGATCGCGTTGCCGCCACCATAGGCGCTCTCGCGCACGCGCAAAAAGTAGTCGCCCTCCCGCGGCGCCACGGCCGCGAGCGCCGCGTCCTGTGCGAGCAGGGGATGGTCGTCGCAGGCCGCGATCACGAATCCCTCGGCATCGACGAGTTCGACGTGCGGATCGAGCATCTGCTGGTCGAGTCGCACCGCGTCGACGACGGCCCCGATCCGTGCACCGGCATTCAGGTGCACCTTGTAGACGTCGACATCCTCGTTCTTCAGGGCCCCCCACATCGCACGGCCCGGCTCGAGCGGCGCCGCCTGGGCGAATGAATCGTTCGGCTCCTGCTCCGCCGCCTGTTCGGAGGCGTGCACGTGGAACATGCGCAGTTCGGACAGGCCGTCGCTCGTGCGCACCCGCATGCGGTGCGGGCCGGGCGGGCAGTCGGCGGGAACCGTGAGCCGCACCGTGAGCGTCTTGTCGTTCTCCACCGCGGGCGCCGCTGCGGTGATCCGTCCCTGCTCGAAGAAGATCTCCGCGGCGCCGTCGAGTTCCGTGCCGGTGACCTTCACGTCGATCGCCGAACCCTGCCGGGCGGCCGGCGGCTCGATGCGATCGATCGTGGGTTCTCCGGACGCCGACGGTCCCGCGATGCCCACGAGGAGCACGGCCAACGCGGCGATCTGCCACGGCCGTGTTCGACGTATCAGCGGGCGCGAACGCATGGGAGCATGCCGCCGGCGGCGGCCCCGTCAGGCGAGGAGGTCGTTGCGCACCCTGCCGCCGTCAACGATCTCCACCGGTCGATTGCCGGGGGCCACGAGTTCCTTGTCGGCCACGATGCCGAGGCAGTGATACACGGTGGTCGCCAGGTCCTCGACCGTGAGTGGCGTGTCGGCCGGCTCGGCGGCGATGGCGTCGGAGGCACCGTACACGAGGCCCCGCTTCACCCCGCCGCCCGCCAGCACCACGCTGAACACCTTCGGCCAGTGGTCGCGACCTGCGTCGGGATTGATCTTCGGCGTGCGGCCGAACTCGCTCGACACCATCACGAGGGTGCTGTCGAGGAGGCCGCGGCGCTCGAGATCGCGGATCAGCGCGGCGTAGGCCTGGTCGAACGGCGGCAGCGTCTTCGTGATCCCGTCACGGATCTTCTGGTGCATGTCCCAGCCGCCGTAGGAGAGCGTCACGAGCCGCACGCCCGATTCGACGAGCCGGCGGGCCAGCAGCATCCGCTGGCCCGCCTCGTGGCGGCCGTATTCGTCGCGCACCGTGTCGGACTCGGCCTTGATGTCGAACGCGGCGCGGGCCCGCGCGGAACTCACGAGGTCGTAGGCCCGGGAATAGAACTCGTCCATCGCCTCGAGGTTGGCCGTGTCCTCGAGCCGCTGGAAGTGGCGGCCCACGGTATCCCGGAGCCGCTGCCGGGTGGCGAACCGCTGCGGATCGACGCCGCCCGGGAGGGCGAGATCGCGGACCGTGAAGTTGGGGTTGGCGGGATCGGAGCCGAGTGTGAACGGCCCGAACGCGCTGCCGAGGTAGCCGGCGCCCGCATCGGGCGCGGGAAGGTTCGGCAGGCACACGTACGGCGGCAGGCTCTCCCGGGGCCCGAGTTCGTGGGCGACCACGCTCCCGAAACTCGGGTAGGTGAGCGCCGGACTGGGCCGATAGCCCGTGAACATGTTGTGGGTGCCACGCTCGTGGGCGGCCTCGCCGTGGGTCATCGAGCGGATGACCGTGATCCGGTCGGCGATCTGCGCGGTCTTCGGCAGCAGTTCGTTGAACCGCACGCCCGGGAGGCTCGTGTCGATCGAACCCATTTCGCCGCGGTATTCGAGCGGTGCGAGGGGCTTGGGGTCGAAGGTCTCCTGCTGGGCCCAGCCGCCGGGCAGCCAGATGTGGATCACGCTCTGGGCGGTGCCGGTGAAGTGTTGGAACGACTTCGTGTCGGCCCCGGCCGATTGCATGCGGAACAGCGACCCGAGCGAGAGACCGAGACCGCCCAGGCAGCCGACCTGGAGAAATTCGCGACGGTTGCCCTGCGGGGGACCCCCGCACGCCGGCAGGGATCGGGGACGGGACATGGCCGGGCACTCCTGAAGACCGAGGAACCTTCCCACCGAAGCTCCTCTTTCTATCGTCATGTTCTATCGTCATGTATCGTAGCACCGGTCGGCCGATCCCGCGTCAATCCGGCCGCCACCCGGGACCATTTTTTGCAAGGTGAGCGTCGGCAAGGATTTCGGCCGAGTACCCGACCGGTCAGCCGGAGGTGAATTTCCGGCCGCGCAGCAGGTGGTGGTAGTGCTGGGCGAAGCGGTGGGCCTCGTCGCGGACGTATTCGAGGAGCCGCAACGAGAACGAGTCACGGGTGAGGCGGAGCGGCTCGCTGCGGCCCGGCAGGAAGACCTCCTCCTCGCGTTTGGCGAGCGAGATCACGCACGGGGGCTCGATCCCCAGCGACTCGAGCGCGTCGAGCGCCGCCGAGAGCTGTCCCTTCCCGCCATCCACCAGAAAAATGTCCGGGAGCGGCTCCCCCTCGCGCGCGAGCCGCGCGAATCGGCGTGACACCACCTCGTGGATGCTCTTGAAGTCGTCGATGCCGTCGACGGTCTTGATCCGATACCGCTTGTAGCCCGGCTTGAACGGCAGTCCGTCGATGAACTGCACGAGGCTGGCGACGGTCTCGTCGCCCGCCAGATGCGCGATGTCCACGCCCTCGATCACGCGGGGGGGCTTCTTCAGGCCGAGCACCTTTTCCAGGCCGGCGAGCCCCTTCTTCGGATCGACGAGGAACACCTCCGGCTGCACGTTCTCCTCGAGGTCGCCCCGCTGGTCGAGCGTCTCGAGCAACCGGATCTCGTCGCGGAGCCGGGCCGCCTTCTCGAATTCGAGCGCCGTCGAGGCGGCGAGCATGTCCTGCCGCATCTCCTCGAGCAGCCGCTTCTTCCCCCCTTCGAGGAACGTCTTCAGCCGGTTGATGTCCCTGCGGTAGTCCTCCTTCGTGATGCGGAGATTGCAGGGGGCGGTGCACTGCCCGATCGAGGCGAGCAGGCAGGGCCGGAACCAGCGCCACTGCGGGTCGTCGGCATCGATGTCGAGCGAGCACGTGCGGAACTTGAAGATCCGCTGCAGCACCACGATCGCGCCGCGCAGGCTGCCGGCGCTGGTGAACGGCCCGTAGAGCTTCACCCCCTTCGGCCGCGGTGTGCGAGTGAACTCGACCCGGGGATAGTCCTCGTGGGTGGTGATCTGAAGGTAGGGAAACGTCTTGTCGTCCTTGAGGTCGGAGTTGAACCGTGGCTGCACGTCCTTGATGAGCCGGCTCTCGAGCAGCAGTGCATCGACCTCGCTCTCGGCCTCGAGGAAGTCGATGTCGCGGATCTCGCGAACGAGATCGGCGGTGCGCCGATCGGTCTCGGCGGCCTTGAGAAAGTAGCTTCCCGCCCGAGCGCGGAGATTCTTCGCCTTGCCGACGTAGATCACCCTGCCGGCGGCGTCCTTCATCAGGTACACGCCCGGCGACTGGGGAAACGACCGCACCTTCTCGGCGGCCGTCGAGCGATCGCGGGCCGCCGCGGCGGCGTCGGTGTCGGCGGGTGTCGTCTCGGCGGCACGATCGCACATCATCCCGAGTATAGTGTGTTCCGCGGTGATCGGCCGACCGATCGGGGCCTCGCTCGCGCGGCAGGGAGATTCGCATGGTGCTCCTCGTTCTTCTGGGCCTCGCGGCGGTCGTCGCCGAGGCGAACGCGGCCCCGATGGGGCGGCCGAACGTGCTCTTCATCTTCACCGACGACCATGCCCAGCACGCGATTTCCGCGTACGGCTCCCGGGTCAACCGGACTCCGCACCTCGACCGGATCGCCGCCGAGGGAGCGCGGTTCGTCAATTCATTCGTCACCAACTCGATCTGCTCGCCGAGCCGGGCCACGCTCCTCACGGGGCAATACTCCCACCGGAACGGCGTTCCCGTCTTCAATGCGTTCGACGCCTCGCGTGATCACCTGGCCAAGCGGATGCAGGCCGGCGGTTACCACACCGGCGTCGTGGGGAAGTGGCATCTCGGCACCGACCCCAGCGGCTTCGATCGCTGGATCGTCCTGCCGGGACAGGGGACCTACGTCGATCCGACGTTCATCGTGCCCGGCGGCACGCTCTCGATCGAGGGGCACTGCACGCAGGTGACCACCGACCTCGGCCTCGAGTTTCTCCGCACGCGGCCGCGGGACAAACCGTTCTTCCTCATGCTCCACCACAAGGCGCCGCACCGCGGCTGGGAGCCCGATCCGCGCAACCGCGGGAAGTTCGCCGACTACGAGCCGCCGGAGCCCGCGACACTCTTCGACACCTACGACACGCGGCCGGCCGCGCTGCCCGAAAACGAGCAGACGATCGCCCGCGACCTGACCCGCGGCGATCTCAAACTGGTCCCGCCCGACGGGCTCTCGCCCCGTGAGCGCCAGCGATGGCTGGCCGGGAAGCCGATGGAGTTGGAGGTCGATGGTCGCCGGCTCGTCGGACCCGAACTCGTGCGCTGGAAGTATCGCCGTTTCATGCAGGACTACCTCGCCTGCGTGCAGGGCGTGGATGATGGCGTCGGCGAGGTGCTCGACTGGCTCGACGGCGAAGGGCTCGCAGGTGACACGATCGTGATCTACTCGACCGACAACGGCTGGTACCTCGGCGACCTCGGGCTGTTCGACAAGCGGTTCATGTACGAGCCGGGGCTGCGGGTGCCGCTCTTGGCCCGCGGTCCGGGCATTCGGGCGGGCATCGCGCCACGGGAGTTCGTGGCCAACATCGATCTCGCGCCCACGATCCTGGATCTCGCCGGCCTGTCGGTGCCGGAGTCGATGCAGGGACGCAGCCTCGCGCCGCTGCTGCGCGGCGAGACGCCTGCGGACTGGCGCACCAGCGTCTACTATCGCTACTACCATGATCCTGGGCATCACAACACGCGTGCCCATTACGGCGTGCGCACCGCCACCCACAAACTCATCCGCTATCCCGGCAAGGACGCGTGGGAGATGTACGACCTCGTCGCCGATCCCACCGAGCAGCGCAACCTCCTCTTCGACCCGGTGGAGGCGACGTCGCCGACGGTGGCCGCCCGCTTCGAGGAACTGCAGGCCGAACTCGAGCGGCTGCAGAAGGAGTACGGCGACACCGGCCTGTACGCCGACCCGTCCACCTGGCCGGCGGGAGGTGTGGACGGCATGGCGGACAAGCGGCGGCCGCTCGGCCGGATGGAGGTCGCCGAAGCGATCGCGGCCAGCGGCGCGGGCCGCTAGCCGCCGGAACGTGTCGGCTCACGCTTCGACGATCGCGCGCAGGTCGCGTTCCAGCGCGTCGAGCCGTTCCTGGAGCCGGGCCTTCGTCGCCGCGAGCGTCGCCGGGGCGTCCGGCTGCGCCGCGGTGAAGAGGTAGAACTTGATCTTGGGTTCGGTGCCCGAGGGGCGGGCGGCGACGGCGTTGGCCAGCGGCGGGAACCGTCCGTCGGCGAGGACCGTGCCCGCGCCGGGGAGTCCGGCCAGATCAAAGATCACGAGGTCGCTCTTCACGCCCTCGTAGGTGTTCGGCTTGGTGCCGGGCGTCCAGGTCGAGAGGCTCGCCTGATCCCGCGTACGGACGACGTCGAGACCGCCGAGCGCGGCCGGCGGCTTCGCGCGGAGCGTGGCCATGATCTCCTGCATTCTGTCCATGCCGGTCGCCCCCGGCAGCATGATCGAGATCTGGCGCTCCTGGTGGCAGCCATGGCTGACGTAGAGTTCGTCGAGCCTTTCGTGCGGAGTGCGGTCCGCGGCCTTCAGGGCGGCCGCCTGTTCGGCCATGAGGAGGGCCGCGACGCTCGCGTCCTTGTCGCGCACGTGCGTGCCGGCGAGGTAGCCGTGCGACTCCTCCGTGCCGAACACGAAGTGGTCGGGGCCGAGCCTGTCGAGCGCGGCACAGATCCACTTGAAACCGACCAGCTCGGTGTCGTCGACCCGCACGCCGCGGGACTCCGCGACGCGGCGGACGAGGCCGCTCGTCACGAGCGTGGTCACGATGAAGTCGCCACGGCGAAACTCCCCCCGCGCCTGCCGCGCACCGATCGCCTGGTCGCAGAGCAGGGCGCAGAGCTGGTTGCCGGTCAGCGTGCCCCAGGCCGAGCCGGCGGCGCGGGTGAGCGGCGCGGCGGCGCCGAGCCGGTCGCAGTCCGGGTCGCTGGCCAGCACGAGGTCGGCGCCCCCGGCCCGCGCCTCTTCGATCGGGCCGGTGAGGACAGCCGGGTTCTCGGGGTTGGCGACGTGCCCCGGCACGTTCGGGAAATCGCCGTCAGGCCGCTCGTGCGGGCCGTAGACCTGCAGGCGGGAAAAGCCCGCGCCCCGGAGCACGGGCACGACGGCGGTCGCGCCCACGCCGTGCAGCGGCGTGTAGACGATGGACAGGTCGCGCGGCCCCGGTGCCGACTGCCGGAGGACGGCGGACACGAACGCCCCGTCCATCTCCTGCTCGACGAACCGCACGCGGCCGTCGGACACGGCCGCATCGAAACTCTCGCGCCGCACCACGTCCACCGTCATCACGCGGTCGATGATCCCCTTGTCATGCGGTGGCAGCACCTGGATGCCTCCCGACCAGTAGACCTTCACGGCGTTGTCGCTGGGCGGATTGTGGCTCGCCGTGACCATGATGCCGCAGGTGCTCCCGGTCTCGCGCACCGTGAACGACAGTTCCGGGGTGCTGCGAAAGCCACGCAGGAAGAAGATGCGGAAGCCCGCCGCCAGCAGCACCTCGGCGCAGAGGCGGGCGAAGTGCTCGGAGCGGTGCCGGGTGTCATAGGCGATCGAGCAGGTGGGGATCGTGCCGGCCGGGACGACCGACTGCACGTAGTCGGCGAGGCCCTGGGCGCTCTCGCCGATCGTGCGATCATTGATGGCGTTCGAGCCGACCGGATACATCGTGCCGCGGCGGCCGCCCGTGCCGAAGGGAATCACGGTCCAGTAGACGTCGTCGAGTTCCTTCCAGCGGCCCTCGTCGATCCGGGCCGCCAGTTCGGGAGCGAATTCCGCGTAACGCGGCTCCGTGAGCCAGGCCCGCATCGTGCGGGCGGAATGATCGGTGATCGTGCCGGCGGCTCGCGCCGCGTCGATCGCGGCGAGCCGGGCGGAGTCGTTCGTCGTGGTCATCGTCGGTCGGAACTCGAGGAGGGATTCGGAGCCGCTGTGGCCGGTTTTCACGCGGCCGTTTTATACTCCCCCGCGACATGGCCGACACCTTGATCGTGAGTGTTTCGGGGCTGCGCGGGGTCGTGGGAACGACGCTCACGCCGGAGGTGGCGGTGCGGTATGCGGCGGCGTTCGCGGAAACGCTGCCAACCGGCCCGATCGTGATCGGCCGCGACGGCCGGACGCACGGCCCGTTGTTCGCCGCGGCGATCGCCGATTTTTTCGCCGCCTGCGGCCGCGACGTGATCGACTGCGGCGTGGCTGCCACGCCCACCGTCGGGATCGTCGTCCGCCAGGAGCGCGCGGCCGGCGGGATGCAGATTTCGGCGAGCCACAATCCGCCCGAGTACAACGGCCTGAAACTGTTTTCTCCGGCGGGCCGGGTCCTGCCGGCGGCGGCCGGAGCGGCGGTGCTGGAGCGATTCCGGGCGGGGGCCCCGGGCCCGTCTCCGGGGGGCGTCACGCGCGGTGCAGTGCGGCAGGTCGATGGCGGACCGGCGCACGTCCGGTTGGTGACCGAGACGGTGGACGTCGAGGCGATCCGACGACGGCGGCTCCGGGTCTGGCTGGACGCCGGTCACGGTGCGGGCAGCCGTGCCGCGCGTCTCCTCTTCGAACGGCTCGGCTGCGATTTCGTGATCGAGGGTGCTGAGCCGGACGGGCTCTTCGAGCATCCACCGGAGCCCACGGCGGAGAATCTCGCCGGGATGCTGCCGCACATCAGGCACAGCGCCGCCGACGTCGGTTTTTTCCAGGATCCCGATGCCGACCGGCTCGCGATCGCCACGGCCGAGGGACGCTACATCGGCGAGGAGGCGACGCTCGCCCTGTGCGTCGAAGCGGTGCTCGGAAAGAACCGCGGCCCGATCGTCGTGAATTGCTCCACGAGCGGCATGGCGGCCGCGATCGCGGCCCGCCACGGCGTTCCCTGCCTGGTGTCGGCGGTGGGCGAGGCGAATGTCGTCGATGAGATGCTCGCCCGGGGCGCCGTGCTCGGCGGCGAGGGCAACGGGGGCGTGATCGATCCGCGGGTCGTGCTCGTGCGCGACAGCCTCGTGGCGATGGCCCTCGTGCTCGAACGGATGGCGAAAGAGGGCCCCGACGCCACGCTCGAGAACCTGGCCCTCGCGCTGCCGCGACGCGTGATGAAAAAGACGAGGATCGACCTCACGCCAAACGTGCAGGGGCCCGCGCTGGCCGCCGGGTACGGAAGGGTGGAGCGGGCGTTTGCTCGCGCGACGGCGAGCCGGCTCGACGGCCTGCGGCTCGATTTCGCGGGCGGCTGGCTGCTCGTGCGGGCGAGCAACACCGAGCCGATCGTGCGTCTCGTGGCCGAAGCCGAGACCGAGGCCGCCGTCGACGACGCGCTGGCGCGGGCCCGTGCCGCCCTGCTCGACTCGTAGCCGCGGCGTCGGGCACCCTCACCTCCGAATCATGCCCCCCGACACGTCCGACATCGCCGGACTCGCCGCACTCTCCGACGAGGCGCTCGCCGCGCAGGCGGCCCGCGAGGGATCCGACGGCGCCGCGTTTACGGCTCTCATGGAGCGGCATCGGGAGAAGGTGTGGCGGGTGTGCTGGCGCCTGATGGGCAGCGAGCACGACGCCGAGGACGCCGCGCAGGAGGTGTTCGTGAGGCTGTTCTTCGAACGGGAGAGGTTCGCGGGACGTTCCCGCTACTCGACCTGGCTGCACGGCGTGGCGATCCGCACCTGCCTCACGGTGCGGCGTTCCCGCTCCCGCCGCCGCCGCCGCGAGGAGTCCGGTGGCGCGGAATGCATCGACCAGGAGGCTTCCCGCGAGCCGGAAGCCAGCGCGGCGGTCGATGCCGGCCACGACATCACGAAGCTCCTCGCCGACCTCGACGAGGAGGATCGCGCCCTCGTGATCATGAAATTCGCCGAAGGGCATGAATACGATGAACTGGCCGAGATGTTCGGCTCCACCCCGGCCGCGTTGCGGATGCGGGTGAGCCGCATCCGCGCCCGCTTGGCGACGCAGGCAGGATGAACATGTCCGACCACCCCCAGGACGCCGACGGGCGACATGCCGTGGATCCACTGGAAAAGCTTGCCGAGATCGAGGTGCCGCCGGTACCGGCTGCGAAGACCTTCACGGCGGGGGTGCGGCGGAAGCTCCATCCCCGGCTGCTTGCGGCGCACATCCTCGAATTCGCCTTCGGGGCGACGATCTGGGCCGTCGTCCACATGGCGGCGGCCCTGTCGGCCGCCGCGCGACTGACGCTCACCGGCCGCTGGCCGGACCGCGACCCCCCGCGTCGCTGACGCCCCCGCGTCGCAGACTTCCCCCGGCCCGCTGACACCCTGCGCCGCGGGATTTCGGGCAAAAAATTTTTTTGTTGCGCGGCGGGTGCGGGCGGCAACTCACTCTCCGGCGGGCGAGACGTCCGCCACCGAAGAACACCCGCCGGTGTGGCGCCGGCGGGCAGGAAGAAGTTCGGACGACCAGGGACGGGTTTTACACAGGAGATTCGATGAACGATTTCACGAAGGTCGGGCAGTCGGCCGCCGACACGGTCAACGTTTCGAGACAGGCGCTCGTGGACAGCTTCACCCAGGCCTGGAGCCAGGTGATCCTGCTCGCGCCGAAGGTGGTGGCGATGGCGGTGGTGCTCGTGGTGGGCTACGTCGTGGCTCGCTGGGTGGGCGGCGTGATCGCGGTGGTGAGCGAGAAGATCGGTCTGCAGACGGCCGCGGAGAAGAGCGGTCTTGCCAAGAGCATGAACGACGTCGGCATCCGCCGGCCGCTCCCCGCGATCGTCGGCGGCATCGTGTTCTGGCTGTTGATGTGCGTGTTCACGATGGCGGCCTTCAACATCCTCGGCCTCGACAGCATCTCGAACGCGATGGGCGAGGTGGTGAACTACATTCCCCGGCTGCTCGTCGCGACCGTGGTGGTGGTGATCGGCCTCCTGGCGGCGACGTTCCTCCGCGGAGTGGTGGCGACCAGCGCCGACCGCGTCGGTTTGTCGTACGCCGAGTATCTGGCCGGCGGCTGCTACTGGGTGCTCTCGATCCTCACGTTCATCGCGGCCTTCAACCAGCTCGGCATCCAATTCGCCCTGCTAGAGAAGCTGATCCTGATCGCGTCGGCCGGCCTCTCGGCCGGGTTCGCGCTCGCCTTCGGCCTCGGCGGCCGGGACGTGATGAGCGGGATCCTGTCGGGCTACTACGTGCGGCAGCGGCTCCAGGCTGGCGACGTCGTGACGGTGGGCACGCTCGAGGGTACGGTTCGCGAGGTCGGCCCCGTGGCGACGGTGATCGAGACCCGCGAGAACGGCCTCGTGTCGCGGCACTCCGTGCCGAACGCGAAGATGCTGCAGGAGGCGGTGCGCTAGGCGAACGCAGGGCGGGGCGGCGGAAGGCGTGGTGGGCCGTGCACGAAGTCTGCCGGCCCGGGTGAATGGCGAATGCGATGCGGCCGAGGCGGGGCGTGTCGCCAGGAAGCAAGCGGGCCCGCGGTGAGTTCCACCGCGGGCCCGCAACGCTTGACGGCATCTGCGATCGGCGTCGCTCAGCGACGCGCCGACGCCAGCCGCGTGGTCGGCTCGGCCGACTTCTCGACCACGGTGGTCTCCCGGGTGGTGGTCGTCGCCGCGCAGCAGGCCGACGGCAGGATCACCGTCTCCTGCACGACGGCATAGCTGACGGGGGCGCAGCAGGTCGCCACGGTCGCACAACACGCCGGCGCGCAGGCCGTCTCGCACACCGGCCGGTAGCACGGGTCGTAGCAGCACGACGGCGTGCAGCACGAGGTGGAGCAGCAGCGGCGATGCCGACAGTGGGCCGCCTCGGCATCCCAGCCGGCGGCCACCGCCGTCAGACAGACGAGCGCTCCGATCACACGAACCATGGTCTTGCGAATCATCTTTCAAACCCTCACGTGAGTTCCCCGGGGGATGCGTACGGTCCGATCCTGACGCAGGGCGGACCGCCGGGGACGGCAACGGTAGACGGCGCGGGCCGTGTGCGGCAAAGAATCGGCAAGGGGGGCCATGCGGCCGCGAAACACCCGGCGGCCGTTCCGGACACTTCGTCAGGATGCCGACGCGACCCGGGCCACGCCGGGTCCGGGACCCGGCCTACTTGCGCACGAGGACGTGCGAGCCGGGGCCGAGGATATCGACGATCTCATCGAGGTCGCCCGCCGCCACGACGAGGCTGGTGCTCGGTGCCCGATCGGCGATCAGGCTCGGATCTTCCACCGCCTCGATCGACAGTCCGTCGCCGAGAACGATCGCAGCGTTGCCGGCCGCCATGTAGGCGACCTGGGCGGGGCCGCCCGGCCCGGCGGGTGCGGGCTGTCCGCCGCGACGCACGTCGACGACGGCGAGCGAGGCACCGACCCGCTCCTGGACCTGTCGCCCGACGATCACCGGAAAGCTGCCGGCGTAGTTGCCGCCCACCTGGAGGCTGAGTCTCCCGCGCGAGATGCTCACGACGGCGTCGAACGGGCCGCGAACAACCTTGAGCTGCTCCCCGGGCACGAGTTTCGCCGGATCCTCGACGCCGTTGATCTTCGCGAGCAGTTGCCAGGGCACTCCCAGGGGAGCGGCGATCGCCTGGAGGCTCTCGCCCGCCGCCACGACGTGTGGCGGCAGGAGCAGATCCTGCTGGGAATAGATCACCGTGCCTGCCAACTGGCCCAGAAGGTCCTCGAGCCGCTGGCTTTCCTCGACTCCGAGCGACGTGTCGTCGTACCACACCGACAGCACCGCGAGGGCCTCGGCGTAGCGGCCCGAGGCCAGTTTGTCATGTGCCTCCGCCCAGTCGGACGCGAAGGCCGCGGCGGCGCCGGGGCCGCCGACGGACGGCGCCGGGGACAAGCGTGCGGGTGATTCGACGGGCAGCGGGCCGGGCCGGGACTGCGGGGCCGGAGGCACATCGACCGGCGGGGCTGCCGCCTGGGCGGTGAGGTAGGTCGGCGGCTGGTCGGGGGCGGTCTCCACGACGGCCGGTGGGGCAACCACGCCGCGGCTCGGCGGCGGGGGCGGAACGGCGGCCGGCGCGCTGCCGGCGCCAGTCGTCGGCAGGCCGCCGCCTGCACCCGGTGGGGCGGGGAACGGAGTTGGGGAAACGGCCGGACTCGTGACGGCGGCCGCCGTCGCGGCGGGTGGTTGCATTTCGACGGCCGGTGCCTGGAATGGCGGCGCATCCGTGGCCGTCGCGGCGACGGGGGAGGACGGCGGCTGCCAGGCCGGTCCCGCGGCCGTGGGGCCGCGCTGCACGATCGAGTAGGCGCCGTAGAGGATCGTGCCCAGCAGCCCCAGGACGAGCAGGGGCTTGAGAGCCTCCATCGGGTCGGAGTCGTGTTCGCGACGACGGGAAGCCTTGGATCGTGGTGCCATGGGGGGCCTGCGAGGCGACGAGGGGGCGGGATCGTAGGAAACGGGGGCGCTCGCTGCCAGACCGCTTGGCGGCTGGAAATCGGTCTTTTTCGGAAGGTTGGACCGCGGCGTATATTGCCTCGTCAGCCTGGCGGCGGATGACACGGCCCACCCCGAAGGAGCGCGGAATTCGGGACAGGAGACTCTGATTCGATGCGTTCGATCGAAGCGGACAACACGCGCATGCGGGACGTCGTGGCGGTCGTGCTGGCCGGCGGCCGGGGAGCCCGGCTCGATCCGCTGACCCGCGACCGCGCGAAGCCGGCCGTTCCCTTCGGCGGCCTCTACCGGATCGTCGATTTCGCCCTCTCCAACTGCCTCAACAGCGGGCTGCGGCGGGTGCTCCTCCTCACGCAGTACAAGGCCAGCAGTCTCGACCGGCATCTCAACCTCGGGTGGCACCGGTTCTTTTGCCGCGACCTCGGCGAGTGCCTCGACGTGCTGCCTCCGCAGCAGCGCGTGGACGACAATTGGTATCTCGGCACCGCAGACGCGGTCTACCAGAACATCTACTCGCTGGAGATGGCCGCGCCCCGGCTGGTCGTGGTGCTCGCGGGGGACCACATCTACAAGATGAACTACCAGTCGCTGATCGCCGCGCACGAGGAGCGGTCCGCCGACGTGACGATCGGCGCGCTGCCGGTGCCGCGGGCGGAGGCCCGCGAGTTCGGCACGATGGAAGTCGATGCCGCGGGACGCGTCCGGGCCTTCCGCGAGAAGGTCGCCGATCCGCCGGCCCTTCCCGGCCAGCCCGACATGTGCCTGGCATCGATGGGCATCTACTGCTTCTCGTGGCCGTTCCTCCTCGAGCGGCTGCGGCACGACGCCCATGCCCCGGCGAGCAATCACGACTTCGGCCACGACCTGCTGCCGGCCGTGATCGAGACGCACCGGGTCCATGCGTTTCCGTTTCGCGACGAGAACCGCAAGCAGCACGCCTACTGGCGCGACGTGGGCACGATCGACGCCTACTTCGAGGCCAACATGGACCTGATCGAGGTGGATCCGCAGCTCAATCTCTACGACGAGGAGTGGCCGATCCGGACGCACCATCCGGCCTACCCACCGCCGAAGTTCGTGTTCGCCGCAGAGGGGCCCGACGCCCGTCGCGGCGAGGCGACCGACAGCCTGGTCTGCCAGGGGGCGATCGTCTCGGGAGGACGCGTGACGCGGTCGATCATCGGTCCGGGCGTGCGCGTCAACAGCTATGCTCGGATCGAGGAGAGCATCCTGTTCGAGGGGGTGGTCATCGGGCGTCATGCGAGGATCCGTCGGGCGATCATCGACAAAGGGGTGCGTGTCCCTCCGGGCATGGAGATCGGGTTCGATGCCGGGGAGGATCTGGCCCGGGGCTTGACGGTTTCGCCCCTGGGCGTGACGGTGGTGCCGAAGGGCCATCAGTTCGCATCCCCCGGGGCGACCGTGGCCTTCACCTGAACCGCCCGCCTCCGCCATGCCCAAGCGCAACCTCCTGCTCCTGACGCTGATCACGGCCATCTCGCTCGTGGCGTGGCTGGCCCGCGACCACGATCAGCGCGGGCGGCACGTCGGGGAGGTGCTGACGGTGATCGAGCGGGCATCCCTCGAGCCGCCCGCCGCCGCCGAGCTCGAGACCGCGGCGCTCGAGGCGATCGTCGCCCGGCTCGACGAGCACTCGGCGCTCGTCGATGGAACGGCGCGCCGCGACCTGGAGGCGACGCTCGACCAGCAGTTCGGCGGCGTCGGTCTCGAACTGGTCGCGCACGACGGCGGCATCGTGGTGCATGCGCCGATCGTGGGCGGGCCTGCCTGGCGGGCGGGCGTGCTGGCAGGCGACCGGATCGTGGCGATCAACGGGCAGAGCGTGAGCGGGATGTCGGTGCGGGATGCGGTGGCGCTGCTGCGGGGCGACGTGGGCTCGAACGTGTTCCTCGGCGTCCTGTCGCCGGGCCCGATACCGCCCGGCGTGGTGTCGCCGGATCCGGCGGGCGGCCCGCCACCGGACGGCGGGGTGGATGGCGTGGACCTCCTCGTGGCTCCGCGGGAGGTGAACATCGTGCGCGAGATCGTGCGCACCGAGAGCGTGCTCGGCGACCGGCGGCTGCCCGACGGGACGTGGGACTGGAGAATCGAGGGAGAGAAGGGAGTCGCCCTCGTGAGAATCACCGGTTTCGGCGAACGGACCGCGGCGGAACTCGACGCGGCCCTCGCGTCGATCTCGGCGCTGCCCGGCCTGCGCGGGCTGGTGATCGACCTCCGCGGGAATCCGGGCGGACTGCTGACCGCGGCCGTCGAGGTCTGCGACCGGTTCCTCGACGGCGGGCTGATCGTCTCGACACGGCGTCGCGGAGCCGGGGCCACGGACACCGTCGATGCGCGTCATGCCACGGACGGCCAGCTGCTCCGGGGGGTGCCGATCGCGGTCGTCATCGACGGGCTCACGGCCAGTGCGGCCGAGATCGTCGCGGCGTGTCTGCAGGATCACGGGCGGGCGGCGGTCGTCGGCAGCCGCTCGTTCGGGAAGGGAACGGTGCAGTCGATCATCCCCCTGAGCGACGGCCGCCGGCTCCTGAAACTCACCACCGCCGAGTATCGCCGGCCTGCGGACGCCGGGATCGAGCGGCGGCGCGGGGAAGCGGCGTGGTGCGTGTGCCCCGACGAGGGCCGGCAGATCGACCTGACCGCCCAGGCCCGCGAGGCGGTCGCCACATGGCGGCGCCGCCGCGACCTGCCACCTGCCGCAGGACTGGCTGCCGACAACTCCGCGGCCGATCTACCCCGACGCGTCGATCCCGCGTTGGCCGTCGCCCTTGCCGCCCTGCCCGATCTCGGCGGCAAGAAAGAAGCTGCCGGCCACGCAGACGAGGCCGCCGGAGCCGGCGAGGAGTCGTCCCCGGACGACGGCCGCGGCGGGTGAAGAAGCGGTCTCGACCGGCTCGATCCCCGCCTTGCGACACGCCGCGCGCAACCGCTCGACCGTCGCGGCCCGCGGGTTCGTCTCGTATCGAGTCACGATCACGCGGTCGAAACGACCGGCCGCCAGCCGCAGCATCCGTTCGATCTGCTTGTCGCCACTGGCCGCGAACACGAGCACGCGCGGACGGCGTGCATCCAGAAGCGGGCCGAGCGTCTCGACGAGCGCCTGCATCGAGGCGACATTGTGCGCCGCATCCACGACCACGAGCGGACGGCGTGAGACCACCTCGATGCGGGCCGGCAGGATGGTCCGGCGCAGGCCGGCCACGACCGCCCGTTCCGGGATCCGGTACCCCATCGCGACGAGCCGACGGGCGGCGACGACGGCGAGCGCGGCGTTGTCGGCCTGATGGCGCCCGAGCATGCCGATTTCATAGCGGGACTCGCGTTCCCCCTCCCCGCCGAGACTTCGAGGCAGGGTGACGGTGGCAGTCCGCCGGGCCAGCGGCCCGCGGCCGCGGGAAGATGCCGTCGGCGTCACGCGGAAGTCGCGGCCGAGTTCCAGGAGCGGCGCCCGACGCCGGGCCGCCACCTCCCGGATGACGCGCCGGGCCGACGGATGCGCGGCCCCGCTCACGACTGGCACGCCACGCTTGATGATGCCCGCCTTCTCCCGCGCGATCTCCGCGATCGTGCCCCCGAGCAGGGCCATGTGGTCGAGGCTGATGCTCGTGATCACCGAGAGGATCGGCAGCGCGACGTTGGTGGCGTCGAGTCGCCCGCCGAGCCCGGTCTCGAGCACCGCCAGATCGACGTGCGAGCGGGCGAAGTGGAGAAATGCGACGGCAGTGAGCACCTCGAACCAGGTGGGGCCGCGGGCGTCCCGCTCCGCGGCCACCCGGTCGAGGGCCTCGACGGCCGGCATCACGGTGGCGAATGCCGCTGTGAGCGCCGCTGCATCGATCGGCACGCCGCCGACGCCGATCCGCTCCTCGATGCGATGCACGTGTGGCGAGAGGTAGCGGCCCACCCGATACCCCGCCGCCTCGAGGACCGAGGCGATCATCGCCACCGTCGATCCCTTGCCCTTCGTGCCCGCCACGTGCACCACGGGCACTTTCTCGTGCGGGGATCCGACCGCCTCGAGCAGGCGGCGCACGCGTGCGAGCGCGAACGTGCCGGCCGCCGGCCGCACCCGCTCGTAGTTGAGCCGCCGATCGAGCCAGGCGAGTGCCTCGGCGCGTGACGGTCTGGCTCGGGAACGCCGCCGCTCCGTCATCCTGCGCAGATTCCCGGGTTCGCGGACATGGTTGCAACGAGTGTAGCCAGCCGGGATTCCCTCCGTGGCCAAAAGCGGACTTGACCCTCTCCGCGGGAATCCCGAGTCTCCCGCCCCGCCGTCCGCCGCGGGACCTTCATGCGATTCGACATCCCCAGCATCCAGCTTCACCGGCCCCCACGGTCGCTGCGCGCCGCGGTGGTCGTCGTCGCGTTCGCGTTGTCGCCCGCGTCGCCGTCACCGGCCGAACCGCTGCCGGCACCGCCCGCTGTTCCGCCGCCGACGTCGCTGCCGCCAGTCGAAGACCCGCCGCCGATGTACATCCCGGACCCGGCGGCCGGCGACGGTTTTCCCGGATTCACGCCGTTCAACGCGGCCGACCGGCTGCCCGACTGGCCGCGCTGGTTCGCCGGCGCGAGCGGCCTCGTGATGACGCGCACGCTTCCGGGCGGCGTCGCGACGATGCAGCCCGTGGGCGGCACCCAGCTCTCGACGACGACCGGCGGCCTGACGTGGCCGGGGGGTGTCGATCTGCAACTCGGACGATGGTTCGGCGCCAGGCAGCATCACGGACTGGAGTTCGTCTACTGGGGGGTGTTCGGCATGGACTCGACGGCCTCCGCCACCGTCTCCGGCATCGATGCGATTCCGCAGGCGGGTGGAGCGACGGTCGGGGGCGTGCCGGCCACGAGTTTTCTCCAGGGAGCGACGAGCCAGCAGGTGGCGAGGGCCGACCTCGTCAACGACGTCGAGATCAACTACCTGTACGCGCTCTGGGAGCGGCCTGAATTCCTGTCACCCGATCCGGCGAGACCGACGCGACCGATGAGCCTGATGTGGCTCGCGGGCTTCCGCTTCTTCGAACTGCAGGACGTGCTCACCCTCTCCACGTTCTCGGGCCAGGCCGGGAGCCCGCTCGACTTCAGCGTCGCCACCAACAACAACCTGTACGGCGGGCAGATGGGAGCGAAGTTCGACTGGCGGTTCGCCCCCCGGCTGCGGTTGTCGGCGGTACCGAAGTTCCTGCTCGCCGGCAACTCGATCACGAACACGTCCGCGCTCGCCACCGACGCGGGCACGCAGGCCACGTTCACCGCGACGGGAGCGCCGGTCAACGTCCACTCCACGCTCGGCGTCTTCTCGTGGCTGGGCTCGGTCGATACCGCCGTCGCGTGGGACGTGACCGACCACTGGAGCCTGTGGATCGGATACCGCGTGGTGGGCGTGGGCAACATCGCCCAGGCCGACGGCCAATGGCCGACGAACATCACGACCGCCGGCGACCTCTCGGGGATCACGGCCGGCTCGAGCACGATCGTGCACGGCGGCTTCGCGGGCTTTCAGGGACGCTACTGAAGCTCGAGCAGGCCTGGAGCGAGCCGTCGGCCTGCCGCCGTTCTACGGGCCCGGTCGCTGCCAGCGGATCGCGTTTTCGAGGAGCCGAAGCATGTGCTCGTTTTTCCAGACCGGAAACGTTTCGTGCCCGGGCCGCACATACACGACCTTGCCCGCGCCCACGTTCCAGGCCATCACGCTGCGAAATCGCTCGCCGCCGGCCCATGTCTCCTCGCACGCGACCGTATCGGGCTCGGGCACGTGATAGGGTTCGTCGTACATCTCCGTCTGTGGCAGCGTGAACACGTCCGGAAGGCCGGCCGCGAGCGGATGACCACGCTCGAGTACCGTCACCGTGCTCGGCTTCCCGTCGTTGCGATAGGCGGGAAAGATGCAGCCCGGCAGATGGAGCGTGACGACGACGGTGCCGTCGGGCTTGCGTTCGACGTCAGTGGCGGGCGTCAGGCGGGCGTCCCGGGCGAGCACCTTCCGCGCGCCGGGAATCTCGGTGATCACGAGCTTGTCGGCGGGCACGTCGGCGAACTGCCGCCGGACGTCCTGTCGGGCCCGCTCGTCCATGAGCGCGGTGAAGGGGGGCGCCCAGTGGGCCGAATGGACGCCGACGAACAGCAACCGCCCCGCCTTCACCTTCTCGACGATCGCCTTCACAGGCTCGGGCTTCACGTCGCCGTTGCGGCGGTGGCTCCACCAGACGAGCACCTCCGCCCAGTCGAGAATCTCCGGGGCGAGGCCCTGCTCGGCGTCGTCGAGGCCGACCGACCGCACGTCGATCCCTTCCCGGCGGGAAAGACCCGCGGCGATCGCGTTGCCGAGAAAGTTTTCGTAGGCTTGCTTCTGCTCCGGCTGCCTTTCGTCCCAGACGACGACGCGGATCGGCGCGGCCGCCGCATCGGTGCCGCACAGGGAGCCGGCCGAGCAGCCGAGGAAGCACATGAGCGTCGCCAGGGTGCGCGTCGCGGTCCGCCGCATGATCATGATGTCGTGGCTCCGGGTCGAGGTTCGTCGCGGGATCACGCTCCGCACGCCGCCGCGTCAATGTCACCGACGCCGCCGGATCAAAGCAAGGTGGCGCCTGCGACCCCCGCCAGTTCAGGAGGCGCCATGAGCCGGACCGACCGCATTCGCACACGTCACCCGTCGCGCGAGACGGTTTTCGTCGCCATCCAGACGGTGGCCGTCTTGCTCCTCGGGCCGGTCGACCGGGACACGGCGGCTCGTGCGGAAGCGACGTCTCCCGGCGCCGAGGTCGTCGGCAGCATCGACGTGGCGCCCGCGTGGGCCGGGCACCCCGTCGGCTTCGCGCTGCTCACGCAGCCCGACCGGCAGTACGTGGCGTTCTACGCGGCCGATCGGCATCTCACCGTCGCATCGCGACCGCGAGGCGGCGACGCCTGGCAATTCTTCCGCCTCCCTTCACGGCAGGCCGGGCCCCCGCGGTATGGCGCGGCGGAGGCGTCGGCCGTGGTCGGCTGGGACAGCCACAACTCGATCGTGATGGCGGCCGACTCGGCGGGCCACCTCCACCTCGCCGGCAACATGCACTGCAACCGGCTCACCTCCTGGCGCACCCGCGAGCCGGGGGCGATCGACACGTTCGAGCCGGTCGCGGCGATGGTGGGCCGCGACGAGGAGCAGTGCACGTATCCGGTGTTCATGAAACTGGCCGACGGCCGGCTCGTGTTCCAGTATCGCTCGGGCAGGAGCGGCGACGGCAGCACGTTTCTCAAC
>Ga0136644_10000202_pt1 | contig 46950 bp, 44 predicted proteins | sample C_130820_EF_Meta_FD_94780 | JGI IMG/M metagenome (GOLD analysis project Ga0136644, IMG submission 94780) | Freshwater microbial communities from Lake Croche, Canada to study carbon cycling - C_130820_EF_MetaG (v2) (version 2) | ecosystem: Environmental > Aquatic > Freshwater > Lake | place...
AGGACCGTGAACGGCCGGTCGCGCCACGCGGGCACGATCGACTCCAGAAACCGGAACACGGCGTAGGCGATGATGCAGGCCGTGATCGTGACCCCGAGCCCCCAGCCCGTCTTGAGGCCGACGTACAGATTGGAGACCGACATCACGCCGCCGATCACCATCCCTGTGACGACGGCCCGCGGCGAAAGCTGCACGGCGTCGTCGCCGGCATAGACGTTCGCCAGCCACCACCGCGCCGCCTCGCGTTCATCGTCGAACGGCGGATGCTGATGCTCACTCACGGCTGCAGATTCTAGTCTCGAATCGCCCGCACCGGCTCGGTGCCGCCCGTGCCCTGTCGCCGGACGTTCGCCTCGGCCCTCCCGGCCTCGGCGCTCTGCGTGTCCGCCGCGCTGCGCCATCCTGGCTGCGCTTGCTCCCGCAGCCCGCTCGAGGGCAGCGGTCAGCCCCGAGCCTCCCCATTCCACAGGGGCGAAGAACGTTCGGCGGAGTCGGTCCGTGGGCGCGCTGCAGGCGCGCCCCGCGGTCGCCCGGAGGTGCGACCGCCGGCAGGCGAGGGAAACCTTGGCTTTCCCTCCGCCTGCCCACGCGAAAACGGGCAGGATGCCCGTGTTTCGCGTAAAGTCAGAACACGTCCAAGTGGAAGTGGTGGCCCTGGTAGTAGCGCCGCGACTTCGGGTAGTCGTTCTGCCACCGGCGGTTGTAGACCGGCACCCGCATCTCCTGCGGATAGCGATAGTAGAGATCGTTGGCGCTCTGGTAGTAGCCGTCGGCGTAGAAGTTCTGCGGATACCACACGTACGGATAGTGGTAGAAGCGATTCCAGTCGGGCGTGGCGGCGGAGTAGCCCCACTGGCGGCCGTAGGCCTGCTGCCCCGGAAACTGGGCCTCGGCGGGCGCGGCGGCCAACAGAAACGCCCCGGCGAGGCCGAGGGCGGCGACGAAGTGCCGTGTCATCGGATTGTCCCCCTGAGAAACCGAACCACGGATGGTATCGGTTGCCCGCACGACCGTTCTTGACGGAAAAACCGCTACGGTTTCCGCGACGAGCCTGCGGCCTGCGTCGGGTGCGCGGCTCCCGAGGCCGGCAGACGGCCCTCCGCAAGCTCGCGGTCCCATTCCGCGATGAGCGGCCATTCGGGGGCGCAGGTGCCGAAATCGGCCAGCGCGAGGTAGCCGCAGAGCCGCGCGATCGTCCGCTCGAGGAGCCGGTCGTCCTTGCGGAAGATCGGCCCGTGGCTCGGCAGCAGCCACTCCACGTCGCTCGCCGCGATCCTCTCGAGCGAGCGGATGAACGCCGGGATGTCGCTGCCGTGATGGGCGTCGATCGCCCCCACCGAGCCGTCGCGGTAGATGTTGTCGCCCGACAGCAGCAGATTCCCGAGGCGGAAGGCGAGCTGGCTGTCGGTATGGCCGGGCGTGTGCCAGACCTCGAGAGCCACGTCGCCGATCTCGATCGTGTCGCCGTCCCCGATCGTGCGGTCGATCTTCACCGGCGGCATGTCGAGGTGGACGTTCTGGGCGGAGATTTCGGCGAACGTCTTCACCCGGTCGCCCTTCTCGAGCGGCTCGACCGCGAGCGGGTGGGCGAGCACCGGCGCCCTGAGAATCTGCTTCGCCTTGGCGAGGCCCTGGATGTGGTCGACGTCGGCGTGCGTGGCCACGAGCGCCCGGCACTGTGCGAGCGGAAAATCCATCTGGCGGACGAGTTCGATGATCTCGTCCACGCTCTCCTCGTAGCCGATGTCCACGAGCGCCCAGTCGCGGCCCTCGTAGACCAGGTAGACGTTGCACCCGATCCGGTAGCCGGCCTGGTGATTCATCTCGATGACGCCGGGAAATACGGGGCGGCGGTCGATCATGGCGGTGTCGGGGCTCGCGCGGCCGGATTTGCGGAGAGATACCGGGGAGGAGACACTTGCAAGGGCGTGCCACGCCACCCCGGCAGCGAGCAGTGTAGGGGGAGGTTCGGGGGGCGGCAACGAGCCGCCGCCCGCACGGCACGACGACTCCAATGGGCACACCGTGCAGAGCACGAGCTACGCAGGCTGGGCGGGCGACATCGCGGCGCTGTGTCGCGCGCTCTCGGCGCTTGAGCCGCTGGCAGGTTCCCTCGGCGCCGCCGAACCGGCCGGCATGGAATGGCATGGGCAGCTGTTCGGCAAACTCGCCGGCCAGGTGGCTCGGGAGCCCGTCCTCGTGGCGGCCGTGTGCGGCGGCACCAACACCGGCAAGAGCCTGATCGCCAATTCGCTCGTCGGGGCTTCGATGAGCCGCTCGGTGCCGGAGGCCGCCCGCACGGTCCACCCGGTCGCGAGCCTGCCCCGCGGGCTCGCCGGGCGGATCGATCTCGAAGGGCTGTTTCCCGGCTTCACGCCCGTCGCCTGGACGAGCGACGCCGACGCGCTCGACACGACGCAGGCCGACCGGCTCGTGTGGCGGGAGGATCCGACCGGCCGCCAGCCCGAGCGGCTGATTCTCCTCGACACGCCCGACATCGACGGCACGCTCCGCGAGAACTGGCACCGCGCCGAACTCGTGCGCCACGCCGCCGACGTGCTCGTCGCAGTGCTCACCCAGCAGAAATACAACGATGCCGCCGTGCGGGACTTCTTCCGGGCGGCGGCCCAGGCCCGCAAGGCGATCATCGTCGTCTTCAACATGGTCGATTGGCCGCGGCAGCGAGAGCGGCTCGGCGGCTGGCTCGCGACGTTCAAGGCGGAGACGGAGTGCGCACCGCTCGCCGTCTACGCCTGCCCGCACGACTTCGTGAAGGCCGAGGCGGGGCGGATCGAGTTCTTCGCCGTGCCGGAACTGACCGGCGTCGCGCCCGCCCACGGCGCGGAGGGGGCCGCGGACGCGCCTGCCGACCTCGCGGCCGCTCTGGCCGGCAGCGACTTCGACCGCCTCAAGCGCGAGGCGATGCGCGGCGCGCTCGAGGTGGTGCTCGACGAGCGGGCCGGCGCCGGCAGCTGGCTCGACGGGTTCGAGGACCGCGCCCGAGGCTGGCAGGCCGCGCGGCAGGTGCTCGCGGATGAAGCCCGCGTGCGCGTGGAGCTGCCGACCGCGCCGCGCGAGGTGGTGTGGAACGAGATCTGGGCCTGGCTCGAGCCGCGGCGCAGCCCGCTCGACCTCACCGTGAGCAGGGCCTACCGGGTCGCCGGGAGCGGCGTGATGTGGGCGGCGCGGACGATCGGCCTGGCCCGCTCCCCGACGCGGCAGCGTGAGGATTTTTCGGCCCGCGAACTCCGCGTGCTCAGCCAGGCGCTCACCGATTTCAGCGCCCGGCTCGAGGACGCCTGTCGGCGCGACGACCGACTCGCCGGGATCCTCTCCCGGAGGCTCGTGCAGGCCGACCGCGCCGCGTGGTACGCCGACCTCGAGCGCCGGCATGCGGCGCTGCCGATCGTGTCGGACGACTTTCGAGCGTTCGTGCGCGGCGAGCTTGATCGGTTCGCCCGGGAGAGCCCCGAGCTGGTCCGCTGGATCGTGCACGGGCTCAACGTGGGGGCGGTGGCGCGGCCGGCGATCACCGTCGGGCTGGGCCTCGCCGGCGCGGCGGTCGTGCCCGCGGCAGCGGCGACCGCCGGCGGCCTGACCACGCTCGTCCACCATGTCGGCGACGTCGTCGTGGGGACCGCGGCGACGCTCATGGGGGAGGGTGCGCTCGGCCTCACCATGGCGGGCCTCAAGCCGCTGCTCGAGCGACTGTTCGCCGGCTGGTCGGCGGAGCGCGGCCGCGTGCTCGCCGAGACGCTGCACGACGTCGTGCTGGGCGATGCGGTCGAGGAACTCGACCGGCTCGCGACGGCCGCCGCCCGGCCCGAGGTGGCGGAAGCCCGCCGCCTGCTGTTCGACCTGAAGCGGGAGTTTTCCAGATCATGACCGAACCGAACGCGGCGAGCGCGGTGTCCGAGCCGGCGTCCGGCCGGTCTTCTGCCGGCGGCGGTGCCGCGGGTTTCGACGACGCGGCCTTCGACTCGCTCGTGGCGGACTGCGGATCGTGGAGCGGGTCGCTCCCCGAGTGGGCTCCGGCCCGCCGCGTCCGCGCCGTGTGGGAGCAGGTGGAGCCACGGCTCGACCGGGCCCGGCGGGAACTCTCGCGGGTGCTCGTGGTGGGGGTGATCGGCGGCACCGGCACCGGCAAGAGCACGCTCGTCAACGCGCTCGCCGGAGGCGTCGTGACCGCGGCCGGAGACGTGGCCCGACCGACGACGACGAACCCGGTGGTCGTGGCGGCCAGCGACGTGGACTGCTCCTGGCTTCCGCTCGATCGCCTCCAGGCCCGCGTCGTGCGCAGCGAGTCGCCGGCGGTGGCCAACATCGTGCTCGTGGACTGCCCCGACCCCGACACGCAGTCCGACCGGGCGCCGGCGGCCGACGCCCAATCCCGGCCGAGCGACTCCAATCACAACCGCGACCTGCTCGAGGCGGTCGTGCCGGCCTGCGACGTGCTCCTGCTCGTGGCGACCGCGCAGAAGTACCGCTCGTGGATCGTGGCACGGGAACTCGCCGCGTTCGCGCCGGGCCGCCCGCTCTTCTTCGTGCAGACGCACGCCGCGCGCGATCCCGACATCCGCGCCGACTGGCGCCGTGAACTCGAGGCCCAGGGGTTCGAGGTGCCGCGCATCTTCCGACTCGACGGGGTCGAGGCGGCCCGACGCTCGGCGGCCGGGCTCGAGCCGGAGTCCGGGTTCCGCGAGCTCGTGACGGCGATCGACGAGGAGCTCGTGGGGCGTGCCGCCCGTCGCGTGCGGCGGACGGGCGCGGTGGACCTTGCCGACTGGTTCGCCCGCGAGTCGATCCGCGAACTCGAGCCGGTGCGGGGGCCGGTGGCCGATCTCGAGACGGGCGTGGGCCGCGAGCGCGACCGGCTCGAGAAACTGCTCGCCACCGCCGTCGAGAATCGGCTGCGGGCGAGTCGATCGGCCTGGCAGCGGCTGATCACCGACGAACTCGTCGATCGCTGGCACGGCGGCCCGTTCGCGATGTTTCTTCACGTGGTCGCGGGAATCGCTTCGTTCTGGCCGCGGCTGCGGTCGGCCGGTGGCGGACTCATCGGCCGGCTGCTCGCCGGCCAGTCGCCCCCGGGCGGCGGTGGCGGCACGTGGCAGACCGTGGAGGAACTCGGCCTCGGCGAGGCGGACGTGGAGCAGTCGCGGAGCATCCTCTCCGGGCTGGCGGCGCGGGCCAGGCTCGCCGAACCGCTCGTGGGCCGCGCGCGGCTCGACGAGACGGCCGTGCGCACATCGGTGGGCACGCTCCTCGAGCGGACGGCCGCCTGGCTCGCTTCCGGGATCGACGCGATCGTGGCCGGGCGCCGCACCCGGCTCGAGAGTCCCCTGCTCCGCATCGGCTGCGAGATCCTCTTCTCGGGGCTCCTTGTGGCGGTGCTCGTCCGCGCCGGCTGGAACTTTTTCTACGGGCGGCTGTGGTCGGGCCGGCCGGTGGAGGGGCTCGCGTTCCTCGAAGAGGCGCTCGTGTGGGTGATCCTGTTCGGCGTCGCGCTGCGCTGGCTCGTGTTCGCCCGGCTGCGGATGGGTCTCGAGGGCGACATCGCGGCGCTCGTGTCCCGGCTGCCCCGGGCCCGGCTCGTCGATCCGCTGCTGGCCGACTTCTCGCGGGCCGCCGACCTGACGGGACGGTTCATCGCCCGAGGTGACGAACTCTCGTCAACGGCCGCTTCGATGCGGGCCGTGCTCGCCGACCAGACGACGGGGATGGGGCGACTCCGCGGACGGTCCGCACCATGAAGACCATGAGCACGCCCCGGACGGTTTCGTGCGCCGCGCTCGTGGCAGGCGTGGCGCTCGTGATCGCGGCGGCGGATGGCGCCACCGCGGAACTCGACGAGGTACGGGCCCGCGGCACACTCGTCTGGGCGGCCGACCAGGAGGGGGGCGGGCCGCACGTGTTCCTCGATCCGGAGCGGCCCGGCAGCCTGACGGGGTTCGAAGTGGAACTCGCCGACATGATCGCCGCGGAACTCGGCGTGCAGGCCCGGTTTCAACAGGGGCAGTGGGATCGCCTGCCGCTCCTCCTCGGTCGCTCCGTGGACTGCGTCATCAACGGCATCGAACTGCTGCCGGAGCGGAAGCGGGACTACGCCTGCTCGCGGCCCTACTTCGCCTACGGGCTGCAGCTCCTCGCCCGCCGGGACGGCCCGCTCGCCTCGATCGAGCAACTCGCCGCGGCCGGGCCGGGCGGGCGCTGGCGGGTGGGCGTGCTCACCGGCTCGGCCGCCGAGGTCTACGTGCGATCGCGGCACGATCTCGAGGTGGACGTGATCGGCTACGACGGCACGATCGACTCCCTCGAGCAGGTGCAGAGCGGCGTCCTCGACGCGGCGATGATGGACGACTGCATCTTCAACTTTTACGCCGACCGTTTCGCCAGGCTGCGCGCGGTGGGCCGCACGTTCGCCGGCGGCTACTACACCGTGCTCACCGCCCGCGACACGCCGCGGCTCACCGCGGCGATCGACGAGGCGCTGGGCCGGCTGATCGCGGACGGCCGGCTCAAGGCGCTCTACGACCGCTGGGATCTGGCCGGCCGGCAGCAGATCCTCGCACTTCGCGACGCCGCCGAGATCCCCGTCGCTGGGCGACGCTCGCTCCGCCAGCTCGCCGCCGACACGCTCCCGATGCTCCTCGCGGCGGCCGGCATGACGCTCCTGCTCGCGTGCGTCTCGTTCCCGCTGGCCATCGCGGCGGGCCTCGCCGTCGCCGTCGGCCGGCTCTACGGCCCGGCCTGGCTCGCGCGGCTGCTCACGGCCTCCGTCGAGGTGGTGCGTGGCACGCCGCTCATGCTCCAGCTCTACGCCATCTTCTTCCTGCTCCCGAAGATCGGCCTCGCGCTGCCGGCGCTCGTCGCGGCGGTCGCCGGCCTCGCGCTCAACTATTCGGCCTACGAGTCGGAGATCTACCGCGCGGGGCTCAAGGGGGTGCCGCTCGGGCAGTTCGAGGCGGCGCTCGCCCTCGGGATGACGAAGTGGCAGGCGCTCCGGCACGTGGTCGTGCCGCAGGCGGTGCGGCTGGTGATGCCGCCGGTGACCAACGACTTCATCGCCATGTTCAAGGACACGAGCGTGTGCTCGGCGATCACCGTGATCGAGCTCACGAAGCGGTACAGCGTGCTCGCGCTGTCGACCGGGCGGATCGTGGAGCTGGCGGTGATCACGGCGATTCTCTACCTCGCGATGAGCTGGCCGCTCTCGCTCCTCTCGCGCCGGTTCGAGAGCCGGCAGGAGCGCGGCGAATGATCGAGGTCGTGGGCCTGTCGAAGGCGCGCGCAGGCGTGACGGCGCTCGCCGACGTCGATCTCGCGGTCCGGCCGGGCGAGGTGACGGCGATCATCGGCCCGTCGGGCAGCGGCAAGAGCACGCTGCTCCGGTGCGTGAACGGGCTCGAGACGTTCGACTCCGGCAGCATCTCGATCGCCGGCCACCGGCTCGGGCCCGGGCCGCAGCCGCCGCGGCTCCTCGAACGGGTGCGACGGGACGCGGGCATGGTGTTCCAGCAGTTCAACCTGTTCGCGAATCTCACGGTGCAGGAAAACGTGGCCCTCGCGCCGCGGGTCGTCACCGGCATCTCTCCGGACGACGCCGCACGCCGGGCCTTGCGGCTGCTCGACCGGGTCGGCCTGGCCCCCTTCGCTGCCGCCCGGCCGGCGACGCTCTCCGGTGGCCAGCAGCAGCGCGTGGCGATCGCCCGGGCGCTCGCCATGGAGCCGCAGGTGATCCTCTTCGACGAGCCGACGAGCGCGCTCGATCCCGCGATGTCGGAGGAGGTGCTCGAGGTGATCGTCGACCTCGCGCGGGGCGGGCAGACCATGGTGGTGGTCACGCACGACCACGCCCTCGCCCGCCGTGCCGCGACCCAGATCGTCGAACTCGTCGCCGGAAGGGTCACCCGCGTCGGCCCCCCACGCTGAGGATCGGCACGAGGCCGATGCTTTTCGCGACCCTGGCAAATGACTTCGCCCGGGGGTTTCCCCCCGGGCGAAGCTCACTGGCCGAAGTCGGGCAACGGATCTACCGTCTCGACCGAATTGTCAACTACTTCGTGGCAACCGTCCGGCTCACCGCGACGACCTTGCCGGTCGTCTTCTTGGCAGCCGACGCGTCGGGCGTCGGGGCAGCCGGGGTCGCGACCGGCGTGGAGACCGCCGCACCGCAGGCCGGCTCGCAGCAGCCGTTGCCGGCACCGCAGCCCGGCTCGCAGCAGCCGTTGCCGGCCGAGCAGTCGGGCTCGCCGCAGCAGCTGTTGTCGCAGCAGCTCGACCGATGGCAGCGCTTCTTCGCGTTGTGGATGGCGCGAAGGAGGTCGGCGATCGGCGTGCACTTCTTCCGGGTCCCGCAGCACGAGGCCGCACCGCAGCTCGGCTCGCAGCAGCCGGCACCGGCGTCGCAGGCCGGCTCCGCGCAGCCGTTGCCGGCACCGCAGGCGGGCTCCGCACAACCGTTGCCAGCACCGCAGGCCGGCTCGGCACCACAGGCGGGCTCACAGCAGCTGTCGCAGCAGCCACGGTGCTTCCGCTTGCACTTCTCGAACAGGCCCTTCAGGCCACCGAACAGGTCGTGCTTCTTCCGCAGACCGCAGCACGAGGCCGCACCGCAGCTCGGCTCGCAGCAGCCGTTGCCGGCGTCGCAAGCGGGCTCCGCACAACCGTTGCCGGCACCGCAGGCCGGTTCCGCACAGCCGTTGCCGGCACCGCAGCCGGGCTCACAGCATCCATTGCTGCCGGCGTCGCAGCCGGGCTCACAGCACGAGGTGCAGCCCTTGTGGCCGAGCATCCGGTCAAGGAGCTCGAAACCGAAGGACTGGCTACAAACGGTGACACCGAGAACCAGCGCACCGAGGAACATCATACGCTTCATCGAGCCACATCTCCTTTGCTTGTGGAGCACGCGGAAGTCGACTTCCGTTCTTGAGGCTTGGTCGCCCCGAGGTGTGTGATCCACGAACTTGTTCGCGACAGGCCTGTCGAGCCATTCCGTGACTCGAATGAATTGCAGGTGACTGTCGCCCCCTGGTTGCCCGACGGGCACAGTGATTGCCCCGGGGGACATGTGGGCTATCGGCGGCTGGGCGAAAGCGGCTTGAGTGTCGCCAAGTATTTTTCTCGACGGGACTTACGGCTGCGTGTCGGGCAAACCGTGACGCGCATTTCGCATGTGCCGGCTGTGCGGTGCGAGGCCGCACGACCCGCACAGATTCGACCGGCGTGTCACCGTGACCGTCACAGTTTGACAGGCTCGTTGCTTGACACCCCGGGGCGCGTCGATACATTGCCGGTCACGACTCTGGTGGCCCGTGCGGCGCTTCTCGCTCCGTCGGGCAAACAGGGAACTCCGGTGCGAATCCGGGACGGCCCCGCCGCTGTATCCAGGCGTCGAGGTCGGTCGCTTCGGGCCATTGTGATGCCGTTCGGGTGCTCCCGACGGGTCGCGAGAAGGCATGCGACCGGCTGAGTCTGGGAGTCAGAAGACCTACCAGGGAACGAGAGTCTGCCAACCTGCGCGGGCGGGAAGGCAGGCACGGCCGTGCAAACGGTCGGTGACAAGGCTTCAGGACACGTTCCAGACGCTCGTTCGCAGGCGACGGTGCGCGTGCATGCGCGGCCGTGCCAGGGAACCGGCGCGCGGCGCGTGCACGGCATGGACTCGGGCATGGACTCGGTCTCACGGCAGTCGCCTGCCGGCATGACGCTCGTCGAGCTGCTCGTCGTCGTGGCGATCGTGGCGGCGCTCGTCGCGCTGCTGCTGCCCGCCGCGCAGGCCGCCCGGGAGTCGGCCCGCCGGACCGCCTGCGTCAACAACCTGCGAAACATCGGGTGCGCGCTCCATGGTCATCTGCTGGCGAAGCGGCAGTTTCCCGTGGGGTGCCTCGAGTGGAAGGCGGGAACAGGGGGCCTGAATCGCTGCCTGGCGTGGAGCGTGTTCATCCTTCCCTGGCTGGAGCAGCAGGGGGTGGCCGATCGGCTCGATCTGCAGCAGGCCTATGACGCCGCCGTCAACCGTGCCGCCGGCGCGGCCGCCATGCCGGTGTTCGTGTGCCCGTCGGCCGATCGTGTGGGAATGACCGTCGGCGGCCTGGGGCGGTGCGACTACGGCGGCATCTCCGGTGAAATGATCTCGTCTCCCAAGCGATCGATGAAAGGGGTTCTCGTCAACGACACGAGGTATGGAACCCAGGACATCACCGACGGCCTGTCGAAGACGCTGCTGGTGGGCGAGTGCGGGATCGGGGGCTGGGCCGACGGGCAATGGATCAACGGCCGCAACCTCTTCGAGCAGTCCTATGCAATCAACTCGAAGGAGGCCTTCATTGCCAGCACGGGCGTCTGGTTCGACGACGAACTGCGGAGCCTCCATGCCGGAGGAGCCCTGGGGCTCGCGGGCGACGGGGCGGTGTACTTCCTCCGGGAGTCGATCGACGTGAAGGTGCTCGCCACGGCATTCACGAGGGCGCAGGGCGAGTCGGTGGCCCCGTGGAGCGACTGACGAGCATGCACGGGGAACGTGGATGACGACGCGAAATCACCTGAAGAATGAGAGCTTGACGATGCGAATGAAAATGTTCGTGTGCATGGGACGAGCGAAGCGTGCTGGAGCGGTGACGCTGGTCGCGGTCGTCGTATCGGCGACCGCGCAGGTGTGGGCCGGCCCGCTCGTCATCGATTTCGAGGGGATCGCGCCCCGTGATCCGCAACTCGGCGGTTCCTACTGGGATCCGAATCCGGGCTTCACGGCGGACGGCGCCGCGTTCAGTGATGGCTCCTATGCCGGATTCGTGGTGTCGTCCTCCACGACGACGGGCGTCGGGGGCTATGTGTACTCAGGGAGCGAGGCCGAGATTTCGGCACAGTCGAACGGTGGCGCCGGGGGCGGGGTGAACGGTTCGAGCAACTTCGCCGTGGCGTACAACGACGGATCGTTCGTCAACCTGCCGGTGGGGTACAGGCCGACAGGTGTCTCGCTCACGAATACCGCGACCGCCTGGTATGCGGTCTTGAATGGACTGTATCAGGCCAACCAATTCGTCGCCGGCGACTGGTTTCGCGTGACGTTCACGGGATTTTCCAGCGTGGGTGGATCGGGAAGCATCACCGGCTCGCCGGTGGATTTTTATCTCGCCGACTACCGCGCCGGGAAATCGCTCGTCGTCGACTCCTGGACCACGATCGATCTGTCTCCGCTCGGTGACTCGAAATCGATCGTGTTCTCGTTCGCCTCCACCGACAACGATCCAGAGTGGGGCATGAACACGCCGGCGTATGTGGCGCTGGACAACCTGACGCTCGCGCCGGTCCCCGAGCCTTCGGCGGCGGTGATTCTGGCGGGTGCGCTCATCGCGGGGCTTGCAGTGCGTTGGGTCGAACAGCGCGGTGTCAGCCTGCCTGCCGCGGTTCGGCCGTCTCGAGTTCCTCGAGCCTGACCACGTGGAAGAACGAGAGATGCTCGACGCGATCCACGATCGAGTCGTCGCCGCTGACCCCCACCTCGATCCGCGTTCGCAGTGGGATCACCTGGTCCGGGTGCCGGATGTCGTAGTGCATCCCGTCGGTCAGGTGAATCCGGAAGGGGGCGAAAGGTGTGCGCCGGGTGAAGGCGAAGATGTCGGCAGGGCCCATGACGGACTCCCGGGACGCGGATTCTGTCGATCGATCGGACGCGATCTGTCGAATGAGTATACGCGCGTGCACCACTCACGCAAGCATGGCAAAGGCGGGCCGACGGAACCATGAATGTCGATGCCGGGATCTCGCGGAAAGTCGTGCTCGACCACAACGCCCGGGCCTGGGACGCGCTCGCGGCCGCAGGGGCGGCGCTCGCGCGGCCAGCCGGTGACGAGGCTTTCGGGGATCCGCGCGGATGGCTCGGCGGCGGCGAGGCCGCCCGGCCGTGGCTGCCCGCCCGGTTCGACGGCCTGCATGTGCTCTGCCTCGCGGCGGGGGGCGGCAAGCACGGCCCGCTTTACGCGGCCGCCGGCGCGAGCGTGACGGTGGTCGATCTGTCGCCGGCGATGCTGGAACTCGACCGGGAGGTGGCCCGCGCACGAAGGCTCGCGATCGAGATTCTGCAGGGCTCGATGGACGATCTTTCGATGCTCGCCGCGGGTCGGTTCGACGTCGTGATCCATCCGGTGAGCACCTGCTACGTGCCTGACGTCGGCCGTGTGTTCCGCGAGGTGGCCCGGGTGACGAGGGCGGGTGGGCTGTACGTGAGCCAGCACAAGGCCCCGGCGAGCCTGCAGGTGACGCTCGAGCCGAACGCATCCGGCCGCTACGAAATGCACTTTCCCGCGACGCCGCCCGGGCCGCTGCCGCCCGGGCCCCCGTCGCGGCTCCGGGAGCCGGGCACGCATGAATTCGTCCACTCACTCTCCGCCCTGCTCGGCGGCATCTGCGCGGCGGGGTTTTCGATCGAAGACATCTGCGAGCCTGACCACGCGCGGGCCGACGCCACCGCCGGCTCGTGGGGTCATCGGGCAGCCTTCGTGCCGCCCTACGTCCGCGTGCTCGCCCGCCGCGCTCCGGGAGGGAAGGGCGGGACGTTCGGAGGCTCCGCAGGGTCGATCGTGCTGGTACAGTAGGACGCGGAGGTGTCGATGATCTGCCTGAACGTCCTGCTCACCGTGAAGGATCCGGCCGACGTGCCTCGGGTTCGCGACCTGCTCACCGAGGCGATGCGTCGAAGCCGCGCCGAGCCCGGCTGTCTGCGGTTCGACGTCTACCACTCGTCGGCCGAGCCGCGCCGGTTCACGCTGGTGGAGCACTGGGCCGACCAGGCGGCGATCGACGCCCACCGCCTCGCGGATGCCTACACCGGAATCTACAAGCCCCAGGTGATGCCGCTCGTCGATCGCGAGGGGCATCCGAGCACGCTCCTGGAATGATCCTGCTCATCGACAATTACGACTCGTTCACCTGGAACCTCGTCCAGCGGATCGGGGAGATCGCGCCCGAGGTGCCGCTCGAGGTGCATCGCAATGACCGCATCACGGGCGACGAGATCGCGGCCAGGTCCCCGACGCACCTCGTGATCTCCCCGGGCCCCTGCACGCCGAACGAGGCGGGTATCTCCTGCGATGCGGTGCGCCGGTTCGCCGGTCGGATGCCGATCCTGGGCGTGTGCCTCGGTCACCAGTCGATCGGCCAGGTGTTCGGCGGCACGATCGTGCGGGCGAAGCAGCTGATGCACGGCAAGGTGGACCGCATCGAGCATGCGGGGCGGGGGCTCTTCACGGGCCTTGCGACACCGATCGAAGCGACCCGCTACCACAGCCTCGTCATCGACCCGCCGACGCTGCCCCGGGACTTCGAGGTGGACGCCTGGTCCTGGGCCCCCGATGGCTCGCGGGAGATCATGGCGATCCGCCACAGGACGCTGCCGGTCTTCGGAGTGCAGTTCCATCCCGAAAGTTTCCTGACGCCCGCCGGCTACGACCTCCTGCGGACATTCCTCGCGGTCCGGGCGGCATGATCGACCTTGCCGAAGCGATCGCGCTCGTCGAGTCGAACGCCACCCCGCTGCCGCCGCGGCGGCGGCGTCTGCTCGACGCCTGCGGTCTCGTGCTCGCCGAGCCGGTCGTGTCCGACGTCGATTCACCCCCGTGGGATCGCGCGATGATGGACGGTTTCGCGGTGCGCGGCGACGACGTTCACGCCGCGTCCGACGGGGTCGTCGAACTCGACGTGGTCGTGGATCTCGCCGCCGGCGACGTGACATCGCTCGCGATCCGCCCCGGCTGCTGCGCCCGGATCATGACCGGAGCGCCGATCCCCGCCGGTGCCGATGCGGTCATCCCCGTGGAGTCGGCTCTCGAACACACGCGTGCCGCGCACGCCGGCAGCCGCGTCAGACTCGACGCACGGACGTTTCGCGCAGGGCAGCATATCGCCCGGCGGGGAACGGCGTTCCGCGTTGGCGACGTCGTGCTGGTCGCCGACAGCCTGCTCGGAGCCGCCGAGATCGGCCTCGCCGCCGAGGCGGGGGCGACGCACGTGGTCGCCGCGGGCCGCCCGCGGGTCGCGATCCTCACCACCGGCAGCGAACTCGTGCCACCCGAGGCGACGCCGGCCTTCGGCCAGACGCGTAATTCGAACGGCCCGATGCTCGCAGCGGCGACGCGGCTGCTCGAGGCCGAGCCGATCCCGCTCGGGATCGTGGCCGACCGTCCCGAGGCGATCCGCGCGGCCGTGGCCCAGGGGCTCGCGGCCGACGTGCTGCTCCTCTCCGGCGGCGTGTCGGCGGGCGACCTCGACCTCGTGCCGGAGGTTCTCCGCGCCTGCGGCGTCGAGAAGGTGTTTCACAAGGTGCGCCACAAGCCGGGAAAGCCGGTCTGGTTCGGCGTGGTTCGCCGCCCGGAAGCCGCGCCGACGCTCGTCTTCGGACTGCCCGGCAATCCCGCGAGCAGCCTCGTCTGCTTCGATCTCTTCGTGCGGCCGGCGCTCATGATCCTCGCCGGCCGGCCGCGTGGCATGTGGCACCTGCCGCGGTCGCGCGCCCGGCTCACGGCGCCCGCGAGGGCCACCGCCGACAGGCCGGTGTATCTGCCGTGCCGGCTCGCGGGTCCGCCGGACGCGCTTGCTGCGACACCGCTGCCGTGGACCGGTTCATCCGACCTCCGCGGCTTCGCCGGTGCGAACGGCTACGTCTCCCTCCCCGCCGGCGGCAGGATCCACGACTCGGGCACCGACGTCGAAGTCGTGCTCCGCTAAGACCTGTGGAAGTGGACGTGCTGCCAGCGGCCCGCGAGTTTTTGCCAGAGCCGGGTCTCCTGCGACGAGACGGTGATCGGCTTGCCATCGGCGTCGAGCTTCTGCACGAGCCGCACGGAGGCCACGAGCGCGGCGCCATCGCCCAGGAGCCGCACGTGCGGAGCCACCATCGTGGTCGTGAGGTGCTGCGGCGGCTGGGCCTTGCCGGCGCCGAGCTTGAAGTAGAACTCGTGGAAGGGGAGGCCCTGCACGAGATGGCCGTCCGCCTCCGCCTCGAAGCAGGTGACGTCCTCGGCCACGAGCCCGCGGTAGGCTTCCCAGTCACCAGCCGCGATCGCGTCGAGGAGTTGCTGGTTGAGCTTCAGAAGCTCGTTGACGACCGGGTCGGAGGACGGGACGAGGACGGATGTGGGCATGGGCATGGCGGGGTTATGGAGTGACGAGTCCCAGGGAGACGAGTTTGTCGAGGCATTCGTCGCGCTCGCGGCAGCGTTCGAGACCGGTCCACGAGGGATCCTGAGCGGCGAGGAAGTCGGCTCGCGATGCCGGCATGCCCTTGCCCCCGCTCTGGGCGACGAGCCTCGCGATCACTTCACGGTCGAGTTTCGTGAGCCGCATCGCCTCGACGCGGTAGTCGAGAAACGCCTCCCAGACCAGCGGGAAGAGCGGCTGCACGATCTCCCTGCCGATCGTCTCGGCGCAGCGGCGGATCTCGAGTTGGGCGTGGGAGTCCATCCGCAGCGCGAGGAAGTGGAGGAGATTGTGGAGGTCGATCTTCCAGTAGGCTTCGGTGTAGGTGGACAGCGGGAGGTCCTTGCGGGCCTGCTCACGGGCGATGCCCGCCTCGAGCCGTTCTTCGTAGACGCGGCGGGCCTGGTCCTGCAGATCCCGCTCGGCCTGCGTGAAGCGTCCGCCGGCCCCGGCGTCGAGGAGTCCCGCGGATCCCTGCCGGTTGGCCGTGGCCTGCGTGCGCCACTCGTCGTCCGCCGTGGCCTGCATCGAGTCGATCGCCAGCGAGTAGCGGGTGGAGTATTCGTTGACGCTCGCGGTGCGGTGGCGGATCCACTGCCGCCAGCAGTCCATCGGCACCCGCACCACGAACTTGAGCTCGGCCATCTCGAAGGGAGTCGTATGCGCGTGCCGCAGCAGGTAGCGGATGAGCTGCCGGTCGTCGCTCACCTTGCGGGTACCCTCACCGTAGCTCACCCGCGCGGCCTGCACGACGGAACCGTCGTCTCCCATGCAGTCGACGAGCGCCACGAAGCCGTCGTCGAGCACCGGGAACTTTCGCCACCGGACCGCCTCGAGGAGGCTGGTGCGGTCGGCGGCGTGGGGCTCGGGGGCGGTCATCGCGTGTGGTCCCGGGAACGGAACCGCACAGGATGCGACACCGGGCGCCGGCGGTCAATCCTTCGCCAAAAGCTCCTGCAGGAGCGTGGCGAGTTGGCGGGCGTCGTCGGACTTCACGACGTGCGCGATGCGGGTCTTGGGCACCCCGAGCTTGGTCAGCGATTTCTCGATCGTCTCCCACAGCTTCGCCCGCTTCTTGCCCTCGGCCAGGTAGAGGTCGGTCACCTGCTCGCCCAGCCGCTGGAGCAGGGCCGTGTCGAGGTTCTCGTAATAGCTTTTGACGATCGACTGCTGGTATTTCGTGAGTTCCGCCACGGCCCGACGTCTCCGCTCCAGTGGAAGGCCTTTCGCAGGCTGGCTACAGTATCGGACACCGGCCCCCGTCCCATCGAGAGAAACCGATGCCCACGATCACGTTCACCAACGAAAAGAAGGAAATCCAGGTCCCGGAAGGGGCGAACCTGAGGAAGGAGGCCCTGCGGGCCGGCGTGGCCCTCTATCCGGGAATCCACAAGGTGGCCAACTGCCACGGGTTCGGCACATGCGGCTCCTGCCGCGTCCTGATCACGAAGGGGATGGAGAACACGAGCAGGAAGGGCGTCCTCGAGGCGGCCAGACTGGGGGTGTCGCTCGCCTACATCGGCAACGAGGACACCATGCGGCTGGCCTGCCAGACGAAGGTCAAGGGCGACATCACCGTCACGACCTGCCCCGCGCTCAATCTCTTTGGCGAGAACTTCTTCAGTTGAAGGAAGTCATCGCCATCGTGAAGCCGTTCGTCGCCGAGCGGGTACTCGAGGCCCTGAAGTTCGCCCCGCTCGAGGCCTGCACCGTCCGCGAGGTCAAGGGCTACGGCCGGCAGAAAAGCTACCTCGACCGGTACGGCGACAGCGAGTATTCGCTCGCCTTCCTGCCGAAGGTCGAGATCCAGATATGGGTGGACGATTCACGTGCCGACGAGGTTGTCGAGCGGATCGTGAGCGTGGCCCGCACCGGCCGCATGGGCGATGGCAAGATCTTCGTGCTCCCCGCCACCACCGCCGTGGAGGACAGGCGGGCAATTCGTCCTACCGGATGAAGATCCCCGTCGCGTACCAGATGCCGTTGGAGCCGCGGCGGATGTCGTAGCCGTAGGCGGACTGCGGGCTCTTCACCGCGTTCCAGTGGCCTCCCGACTGGCGCCAGCTCGCCACGCAGTCGATGCACGAGTCGAGCAGATCCTGGTTCTCCCAGCTTTCGGCGCACACTTCCGAGGCGCCGCCACGGCCGGCGGCGATCCGCTGCGACCGCGTGTCCCACCCGTGGTGGCCCTGGCGGCGGACGCGCGCCTGATGCGCGGCATGGGACTCGGCTTCGGAGCACAGCGAGGGGTCGCAGGTTCCGTTCGTGCTCTGCGGGTGTTCGGGGTGGAGCCGCACGGCGAGGATCAGCGACCGCTGCGTGAGCGATGCCTGAGGGAGCGAGGCGAGCGCGTCGATGTGCGTCGGGCTGAACGAGTAGTACTTGCCCGGCGTGCGCGGCAGGATCGAGACGATCCTGCCCGTGTACGGCCCGCCGGTGTGATCGACGACGAACACTCCCGGGCCGCGCCGCATCTCGGCGAGGCTCGGGTCGCCGGCGAGGGCGGCGCCCCCGTCATCCATGCCGAGCCGGCAGAACACCCACCGGTTGCCGCTCGCGGCGAACCGGCTTTGGACCGCCGGCTGCGCGAGCCGGCTGCCGGCGGGATCGCCGGGCGAGCCCGCCGTGGGTTCGAGCGACACCAGCAGCATGGCCGCGGCTGACCGCGCCGCCTCGGTGGCGATCGCATAGTCGTCGAACTGCAGGACGACGCCCTGCCGATCGTCTCCGGGGGAAGGCGGGGCGGGCGTGGCCCCCACAGCCGCAGCGGCCAACAGTTCGAGCGCGATGGCTGCGACCGTGCCGGCCGCGAGAGAGCATCCGAGCCGGGCAAGAATCTGGCGGGGCGACGGCAGGGACATGGCGGGTTCCTCGCGGCTGTGCATGGGATGTCTGCGATCTCGCAGGCCATGAGTTGTGAGTCCTCGGATGACAGGCTGGCAAGCAGGGAGGTTCGCAAAAGGGATTTTGGTTGCGGTGACTTTGCTCAACTTACGGCTTGGAGAAGAATACGGAAGTCAAGCAGTGGCAATCGTTTGCGACGTTCATGCTCTGAAAAACAAAGGCATCGTGGCGGAAGGGGGGTGACCGGCGATCGGGAGGATGCTGTGGAGGGGAAGCTCGCGCAGGGGCTAGACTCCCCGTCCCAAACGCAGTTCCTCCCCAGGCCGTTCGCGGCCGTCACGAGACAGGCATCCCGACATGGAAGTGTTCAGCTCCTGCCACAACCGCTTGCCATCCCGCAACTTCCGCACGGTGTTCCGGGGGGCCGTCTGGCTCGCGGCGATCGGAGCCGGGACCTGCTTTGCGGCGGATCTGACCTCTCTGGCCAACAATCCCCTGGGAACCGCCGAGGGGTTCCGACCGGTTTCCGAGGCTGGTCTGGCTGCGGCCGCTTCCAGGCTGCGAGTTGCCATGGGGCCCCTCGAAAGCCTGCTGGCCCGCAGCCCCAGCGGCGACAACTGGAAGAAATACCTCGACTGGCCCGCCCTGCAGGCCCAGGCGGCCAGCGGCATGGCCGCTGATCCAGCCACGCTCCGCAGGCTCCAGAAACTGCTCGACGCCGGTGAAAACGGTCTCGAGATGCATCAGTTCGTGGCCGTGCGGCGCGCGGTGACCGCCTATGCCGAGGCGGCGGAGGCGGCGAAAACACCGGCGGCCGAGGCGACCTACACGCAGCGCCTGGACAAGTTGGCCGCCGCCGTCGCCGCCGCTGCCGCGACCGGCACGACCGAGCCGCTCGATCCGGTCGGGCCGCTGCTCGCGAAACTCGCCGACTCCGGTCAGGCGCCGGGCGTGGTGGCCCGGGTTCGCAGCGCGGTCGATCGGCCCAACCTCTACCTCGACATCGACGAGAGCCTGCTGGGTTCGGCCGTGAACCGGGTCGTGGACGAACGGGCGCCCATCGACGACACCGTCCTCGGCACCCGCGTCCGGGGCAGCGGGCACACCCGTGGCCTCGTGCTCCTCGACTTCGTGCCGGCGCTCGACAGGGCGATCGTGGACATCGCCCTCGATGCCACCAACCATTCCGACACCCGCGGCACGCAGGGGCCCGTCACGGTCCACACCCATGGCACGACGAAGGTCGATGCCCGCAAGCGGATCATGATCGACGACCAGCGTCTCAGCGCCCTTCCCGTCGAGGCCCACGCCTCGACGAGCACCCGCACCGCCGGCATCGGCGTCAACAAGCGGTTCGGACAACGGCTCATCCGCAGGATCGCCAGCCGCAAGATCGCCGAGATGCGGCCGAAGGCGGAGGCGATCTCCGAGCAGAAGGTCCGCGAACGCGTGCGGCAGCAGTTCGACACGCAGACCGCCGGGGCGATCGCGGACGCCCAGGCGGGCTACCAGCGCAGGTTTCGCCAGCCGCTCATGGAGCGCGGCTGGTACCCGGAGATGCTCAACCTGAGCACGAGCCACGACACGCTCTCCATCGTCGCCCGGAAGGCTCTGGCCGACCAGATCGCCGCCTTCACGCCACCACCGGCCGTCGATCCCGATGCCGTGATGGCGGCCCGCGTGCACGAGACGCTCGTCAACAACGTCGCCGAGATCACGCTCGGCGGCCGGACGATCACGCAGCAGTTCGTCGAGGAGCAGATCAAGAAGAACAACGCCACGCTGCCGGAGGCGCTCGGCAACGACGTCGACCAGCAGCCCTGGTCGATCACGTTCGCGAAGCGGAAGCCGGTGGAACTCGACGCCGATGACGCCCGCGTGAAGATGACCGTCCGCGGCGCGAAGTTCACGTCGGGCGACCGGGAGTTTCCGGCGATGGACATCTGGGCCGCCTACCGGATCGAGCCGGCCGACGGGAAGATCCGGCTCGTCCGCGACGGCGACGTGCAGATCTATCCGCCGGGATTCGTGCCCGGCGGTGGCGAGAAACTCACCGTCGCCGAGACCTCGCTGCGGCGGATCCTGCAGAAGCGGTTCGGCAAGGTGTTCAAGGAGGTGGTGGACGTCGAGCCCCTGAAGATGCCCGGCCAGCTCCAGGGGGCGGGGCCGCTCCCGATGGAACAGCTCGTCGCGCGGAAGGACGGCTGGGTGGCCGCAGGCTGGCGGAAGAAGGATCCGGTCGTCTACGCCTCTGAGCCCACGCTGGCGGCGTTCGCCCCATGACGAAGGCCGATCTGCTCGCGGCGATCGATGCGGCGATGGCCGGACGATGGGACGAGGCGCACGGGATCGTGCAACGGGACGAGGCCGACTCCACGGCGTGTTGGATCCACGCCGTGCTGCACGCCATCGAGGGTGACCGCGGCAACGCCCGCTACTGGTTCGCGAAGGCCGGCAAACTCGACCGCGCCGACAACGACCCGTCCGCCGAACTCGCCGCCATCCGCACCGAGCTCGCGACGTAGCGACAGGTCCTCGAGCCCGTCGCTACTTGAGCTTCGGGACGAGGGGCTCGAAGGGGCGGATCCAGATGGAGCGGAACTGCACGGGGTTGCCGTGGTCCTGGAGCCGGATCGGCAGGGCGTCGGCGTGCGCCGTGTAGCTCGGCGGGGCGTTGAAGAAGGTGTCGCCCTTGATCACCGTGTCGGAGTGGATCGCAACGCCGTTGTGGAGGACGCTGATCCGACCCGGCTTGTCGAGCGAGCCGTCGGCCTTGAACCGCGGCCGCGTGAAGAGGATGTCGTAGGTCTGCCACTCGCCCGGCTTCCGGCAGGCGTTCACAGCCGGCGGCTGCTGCTTGTACAGCGCTCCGCACTGGCCGTCGAAGTAGGTCACCGGATCGTCGGTGCCGTCCTGAAACGAGTCGAGGATCTGGATCTCATACTTGTCCATGAGGAAGACGCCCGAGTTGCCGCGTCCCTGCCCCTTGCCGCTGGCGGGGAACGGTTCCCGGAACTCGACGTGAAGCTGGCAGTCACCGAACCCCTGCTTCGTGTGCAGGTCCCCCTTGCCCACGGTCGCGACTCCATCGGCCACGCGCCAGCCGCCGCCGTTGTCCCACTGTTCGAGGTTCGAGCCGTCGAAGAGCACGATCGCGTCGGCGGGGATCGGTGCGGGTGCGGCCGGGGCGGGGCCGGGATCGACCACGCGCGGCCGCGGCCATTCGACCGGGCTTTTCCACTCGGGTCCCTTGCCCGTCTGACCGCCCATGAGGTGGTAGCGCCGGGAGCGGATCGAATCGGTGAGCGCCCGCGCCTTCTCCTCCGCCTCGCCCAGCGGCAGCCCGGCGGGGACCCCCGGACGCCGGTGGCCGGCAGCCGCCAGATAGGCGTCCCGGAGCACTTCCATCCGGCGCTTGACGTCCGGCACGAAGGCGGCGAAGTGCTCGGGCGTCTCCTTCGCGGCCGGTTCGTGCGCTCCCAGGCCCTGCAACAGCCCCCGGGCGAACGCCCAGTGGCCGGCCTCGTTCGGATGCACGGTGTCCGGGGCGAAGATCGCCTTCGGATCGCTCGTCCGTGCCGCGGCCAGCAAGTCCTTCATCGGCCCGTGGATGTCGATCACGGTCCACCCGTCGGCCCGCTTCGAGACGAGCCACTTCGAGTAGGCATCGAGCACGGCATCGTACTCGACCTTTCCCGCCGGGCCGTCCTTGTCGGGCCGCTGGTCGTAGACCGGGGGCGTAAGGTGGATGATCTTCGCGCCCGCCTTCTCGACGGCGTCGTGGAGCCGCTGCATCCCCTCCTTGAACTTCGCGAACCGGGCCTCGTCGAGCGGCTGATAGATGCCGCAGTTCATGCCGTAGCAGGCGATCACCAGATCGGGCCGGCCCACGCGGAGCACGCGTTCGAGCCGCTCGTGGAGATCCGGCCGCGGAAACTTGCCGCCGGCGTGTCCCTCTTCGGAGAGCCCCGAAACGGTCTCGCTCGAGAGCGCCATGTTGATCACGTCGCCCGTCCAGCCCTCCCCTTCGAGCCAGGCGACGACCGGCACGAGCCATCCGCCGCCATACGTGATCGAATCTCCGAGCACCACGACCCGTTTCGCGCCGAGCAGCAGGTCGCGGGCCGGCGTGGGCTCGGCCGCGGTCAGGGGCGCCGCTGTCGCGAGCAGCCAGAGATGGAGCACAGCGACGATCTTCAACCGCTTCATGGCACGCAGACACCTTTTCATGGCAGAGCCTCCCTGGAGATGCAGTCGAACGTGACGACATCGTCGTATTCGCGGCGTTCCCACCGCAGGATCGTACCCGGCTCGTCCGGATCGAGAATCGGAAACACGTGCACCGGCCGAATCGTGACCGTGAAGCCGGGGTGCCCCTTCCGCCGGGCGACGTCGACCTCGACATGGCCGTAGTGCTTTCCTCCCGACTCGAGCACGTCGCCGGTCCAGTGTTCCGGAGCGTGGTCGTGGGCGAGAAAGACCTGCCGGTCGTTCTTCACGCCGTCCTCCGGGGCGCGCAGCGAGTCCCCGCCGATGCCCACGTCGTAGTAGTGCACGCCCTCGACGACGGAGTGCTCGTACATCTCGTCGTGACCCGAGAACACCGCCTGCACGCCGTGCCGCCGGAGCAGGGGGGCGAGCGAACGCAACGGCTGGCCCGAGTGGGGATTCTCGCCCGAGTCGGATCCGGGAGGCAGCCCGTGCGGGCCCGAGGAGTAGGGGGCGTGGTGGAACTGCACGAAGATGATCCGACCGGCGGCCTCGGCGGCGGCGAGTTCGCGCTCCAGCCACGCGTACTGCGCCGAACCGGGCCCGATGTCGGGGACGTGCGGCGCGTCGGCCCTGTCGAGATCATGGTTGGTGTCGTCGGCCCCGTCGTCGCTGCCGCTGTTGGTCGTGTCGAGCGTGAGCAGGGCGACGGGCCCGAAGTCGAGGCGGTGGTAGCGCTCCTCGTGTCGCTCGTCGGCGGCCCCGTTGGCGGAGTGCTCGAAGTAGGTGAGGAACTTCATCGCACCGACGAGCGCCGCGCGGCCGGAATGGCCACCGAGATCCCGGGCTGGATCGGCCGACGCGGGGCCGCCGAAGATCTCGTGGTTGCCCAGCGCCGCCACGATCGGGACGCGCGAGGCGAGTGTGCCGAAGTCGCCGGCGTTGTGCCGCCAGAACTCGTCCCAGTCGCGCTGCTCGCCACCACTCTCGACGAGGTCCCCCACCACGCTCACGAGCGCCGGATCGCCCGATCGCAGGCTCTCGGCCGCCCGGGAGGCGATGAGCGCGAGGTTCATGCGATAGCCCATCGTCTCGTCCGCGAGGTAGCGGCCGTTCACCCACCGTGGCCGCGGCCCCCCGGGCAGCGACGTCGAGGCGGGCCACTCGACCCGCGACCCGCGCGACTCGGGCTGCGTTTCGCTGTCGGCGTAGAAGAAGAGCCGCACGCCGCCGCCCGGACCGACGTCCCCGGGCCGCGGTGCCGTCGTGAGGACGGCCTTCACCGTCTCCGCTCCCTGCGTGACGGCGTAGGGATAGCTCGTCGCCGGCTCCAGCCCCGTGACCCGGACAGAGTGGAGGAAGGGAGCGCTGCCGAGCCGGTCGTCCCGTCGCTCGTTCGGCTGGTAGGCGAGTTCGAGGCAGAGCACCGGTGCCGACTCGATCACTCGTCCGGCCACCTGCAGCTTCCCGGCCGTGTCGTCGTTCGACAGCCACCGGACGGTCATCGCGTCGGAAGCCGGGTTTTGCAGATAGGGGCGCACTCGGAACGCAGAGACTGGAACCGCCTCGGCGGCCCCCGCCCCCACGGCGAGCAGGACGGCCCCGATCCCCAGCCCGGCCACGCCGCGCATCTCACCTGCTCCCGACGGGCTTGGCCCCGGCGCGGATCGCGAACAGGTGGCTCTTGTTGGCGATGTAGAGCGTGTCGCCGGCGACGATCGGCGTCGAGTAGACGCTGTTGCCCATGTTGATCTCGGCCAGGATCTCCTTCTCGGGAGCGAGCTTGAAGACGGTGATGTCGCCGTCCTCGTCGCCGATGTACACCTTGCCGTCGACGACGAGCGGCGACCCCCACGAGGCCGCCAGCATGTCGTGCGTCCAGTACGGCTTCCCGGTCTTGACGTCGAGGCAGTGGAAGAGTCCGCTGAAGTCCGCGACGAAGAGCAGCCCGTCGGCGATGGCGACGGTGCCGCAGGTGCGGTGCATCGTCTCCTCGAAGTCGAGCTTCCCGTTCTTGTCCGCGTCGAAGCCGGGGTAATGCCAGACGGCGGCGGAAGCGGGGTTCGGACGGGCCACCTCCCCCTGCTCCTTGATCACCGCCTGCTCGCGGCGGCGGGGGAGGGGAGTGTTCGGGTCCTTGAGGCTCACCGCGAGTTCGCTCGACACGTCGCCCCGCTTCGTGGGATCGATGCACCACAGGTGCCCCACACCCTCGCCGTGCTCCGGATCCTCGCCCACGGCGACGTACACGAGCCCCTCGTGCACGACCGGGGTGCCGATGAGGTGATTCCTGTCAGCCCGGCCGCCGAGCGTGTATTTCGACTCCTTGGGGTTGCAGTCGAACTCCCACAATTTCTTGGATCGTCCGTTCTCCCCCCGGGCGTCGAACGCGTAGAGCCAGCCGTCACCGCCACCGAAGAGCACCTGCGGCACTCCGCCGAGTTCGGCGTACGAGGGGCTCGACCACTGGCCGTGGAGCACGTTCGCACCGGGCGTGTTGTCGGCCCAGAGCACCTTTCCGTCGCGCTTGTCCACGCAGAGAAAACTCGGTGCCTCGGCGTTGGGCAGATTGATGTGCCCCTCGTCCACCCCGTTGCTCGTGTTCACGAACAGCAGGTCGCCCGCGGCGGTCACGCTGCACGAGCACATGTTGTGCTGCGAAACGCCGAGAGCCTTCATCATGTCGAGCACCCAGACGACGTCCGCCTCGTCTTTCTCGGCGACCTTCTCGGCCGTGAACGGACCGTCGTTCTCGCCGTCGCGGAAGCCCTCGGTGTCGAGGCACTTCACCTCGCCACGGCTCGTCACGTACCACAGCCGGTCCCCCTCCGCGAGCGGCGCGCAGCAGATGCCCTGGAGCGGCCAGTCGTGCACCCGGCCCGTGGGCAGCTTTTCGCTGGAGTCCTGCCAGAGGAACGAGCCATCCTTCACGTCGAAGGCGAGCAGGCAGCCGAGATCGACCGCCGGCGGATACCGCTTCAGCCAGCCCTTGCCGTTGTTGGTGCCGACATACGCCTTGCCGCCGGCGACGACCGGGTTGCCGTAACTCTGGCTGCCGAGCGCCGCCACCCAGGCCACGTTCCTGCTCGTCTCGGGCTTCCAGGCGCCGGTGTCGAGGTCGAAGTCGCCGGGCGTCCAATCCTCAGGGATGTTCTTGGCCGCCGAGACGTTGTTGCGGACGGGCGAACCGCCCCACTGGTTCCAGTCGTCGGCCCGCAGGTCGCCGGCAGGGAACGGCAGCGCCAGCAGCGCCGCGACGCACGCGAGGATCGCACGCAGTTTCACTTCACGCCCTCCACTGACACGTTGTCGATGTAGATCTCGGAGTCTTTCGAGTTGCCGAAGAAGCCGGGGCTGCCCTGCAGGTTGCCGGCGTCGTGCGTCGCTTCGATCGTCCAGGCGGACGGTTCCGGCTCACCCCGCGGCCAGACCTTGCCGCGGAGCACCGCCGCGCGGCCCTCCGTGCGGACCTCGAACTTCATCGTGTACCACCGGCCCGCTTCCCACGGAAACGGGATCGTCTTCGAGAAGTAGGTCGCCACCTGCGGCGGCCAACTGCGGAGTTGGAGCTGCTGCGCGGCGCCCATCAGGTCGAGCGTGTACCGCTGGGCGATGAGCCCCATGTCGGGCATGCGGGCCTTTTCCAGGGCCGCCGGATTGCCGAAGGCCTTCGCAAAGGCATCGGCGTCGGTGGCGGCGGACTTCGGTGTGTCGGATGCGGGCGACCCCGGCTTCTCGACGCCCGTTTCCTGCGCGCGGAAGTCGGCCTGCACCCGATAGTCATGCAGGTCGATCGGCCCGATCCAGCCCTGGCTGCGGGTGCCCTTGGGGATCGTCGTGATCTTCACGAGGCACTTCGAGCCGTCCACCTCGCGAACGACGTGCCGATACCGCATTCCGATCCACGGCAGCGGCGGCTCCCCCTTCACGACGCCCGTCTTGGGGTCGGCCGCCAGCGGAATGTCGTCGAAGTCGAATCGCCACGGCAGGGGCGGCATGGAGCGGATGCGGGCCTTGCCCTCGAGACCGCCCACCCTGGCCGTGACGATCGCGGCCGCATGCTGGCCGGCGGGCGCGGTGTAAACGCCGTCGTTCCCGACCATGCCGACCGTCGCCGAAAACTCGGCGGGCACCTCTTTCACGAACCGGCCCGCGGCATCGAAGAGCCGCACCTTCAGCGGCAGCGTCGCCCCGGCGGCGATCTGCGCCTCGGCCGGCACCACCTGCACCCACGCCGGTTCGCCCGCCGGCGCTTTCGTCGTCGCGGACACCTGCTGGGCGGCCGTCGCACGGGGCTGCTCCCTGGCGGTCGGCAACCCTGGGCTGTCGTCGATGCAGTAGAGCCGGGCGCCGGTGGTCAGGTAGATGCGCCCTTGCCACGCGATCGGCGAGGCCGTGACCTCGTCCTCCTCGTCGAGCCGCATGCGATTCACGAACTTCACGCCGTCGGCCGTCGGCTCGAGCACGTGCCAGCCGCTCGTCGAGCACACGTAGAGCCTGCCGTCGGCGACGAGCGGGCTGCCGCGCACGATCGTGCCCAGCAGTTTTTGAGGCCGACCGACCGGCTCACCCGTCTGGCGGTTGAACGCGTAGACCTTCGCCCCATCGTCGATGAAGTAGATGCGCTCGCCGAGCACGACCGGCATCGAGCGGCCGTCCATCACGCCCTTCTTCTGCCAGATCGCGTTCGTGGCCGTGATGTCGCCGGTGCCTGCCGTGCGGAAGGCCGTGGCGGAGCCCATCGACGTGTTGTCGAGATTCTCCTCCGCCTGGGAGATGTAGACCGTGTCGCCCGCGACGAGCGGCGCCGTGTTGATGCCCCGGCGCGAGAGCTTGAAGTTCCAGGCGGCCCTGCCGGTGCGCGGCTGGAGGTTCCAGACGCTGCCGTCGCTCGACCCGAACACGAGCGCGGCGGTGCCACCGACGTCCGACAGCGACGGCGTACTGTAGGTCGTGTCCTCCGGCAGTTCCTTCGTGCCATTCATCCAGCGGACAACGCCGGTGGCCTTGTCCATCCCGAGGAATCGGTGGGCGGGTCGCGCGGTGTCGCCCCAGCCCGTCACGACGGCGCTGGCGATCACGAGGTCCTCGAACACCACGGGAATGTTCGTCCGGCCGCCGTAGGTCGAGAGAAAGCCGAACTCCTCGTGGAGCGACCGCTGCCACTTCGTCTTCCCGGTGGCCGCGTCGATCGCCGTGAACGCACCGCACACGCCATGGGCGAACACGGTGTCGCTCTCAGGATCGGCGACGATGGCGGACCATCCGACGCGTTCGGCAGGCACGTCGGAGAGATAGACGTTGAAGACGTTCTCCCAGAGCTTCTTTCCCGTCACGGCGTCGAGGCAGAGCACCTTCTCGGCCTCCTCCTGCGTGCCCGGCTTGTGGCGGACGAGCGTGAACAGTTTCCCGCCCATGATCACGGGCGTGGAGATGCCCCCCGCCTCGTCGTTCTTCCAGAGCACGTTCGTCCCCTTCTCGGGGTCGAACGACGTCACGAGCGGCGGGCCGTCGTAGTGCCGGTCCTGCTGCGGCCCGCGCCAGTCGGGCCAGTCGCCAGCCCGGGCCGTCGGCAGGCACGCAGCGACACACACGAGAAACACGAGTCGCATCTGCACGGAAATCACTCCTGGCTCGCTCCTGTCAATTGGTGATGCCTTCGGCAGCCGCTTCGGCCGGGAGTTTCGGATCCACGAGTCCGCGGGCCCCCCGGCCCTGCTGCAGCCGGTCGGACGTGTCGGCGCGGATGCTCTCGATGTCGGCGTCACCCCAGCGGCGTCGCGTGGCGACGTCCGGCGGAACGAGCGGCCGCACGACTCGCATGCCGACGCCGAGCGCCGGTTCCTCGGTATACCACCACGGGCTCTTCGGGAGGTTCGGGTCCACCTCCTTCCAGGGCAGGTCTTCCGAGCCGCGGCGGGCGGCGCTGCGGCACTGTGCCGCCTCGTCGTAGTACGCGCCGCCGCGCACCACCCGCGGCGAGAGGTGTTCCGGCCACACCGCCGCGAGCGCAGCGGCGACCGGCTGCGGCAGCGCGGACTGCCTCCCGTACCCGCCGGGCACGAGTTCGTCGAGCACCCACTCGGCCACGTTGCCGTGCATGTCGTGGAGCCCCCACGCATTCGCCTCCTTCTCGCCCACCGGATGCGTCGTCTCGTCCGCGTTGTCGGCGAACCAACCCGCCGCCGCGAGCGACCCCGCGTCGCCCCCCGAGTACCAGGCGGTCGTGGTGCCCGCCCGGCAGGCGTATTCCCATTCGGCCTCCGTCGGCAGCCTGTAGAACCGTGCCGTCAGGCCGCTCAACCACTTCGTGTACTGGCGCGCGGCGAACTGTGTCATCGTGACGGCGGGCTGGAGGGGATCTTCGCCGTTGGTGAAGGTCGTGGTCGGATCGTAGAGATTCGACGGGGCGGTGACGGCATCGGCCTCATTCTGCGGCGTCACCTCCCGCAGGTGGGCCGACTCGAGCGCCTTGAACAGATCACAGGCCGCCATGTAGGCCTTGTACTCTCCCCACGTCACCTCGCAGTGGCCCATCCAGAACGGCTCGATCGCCACGTCGAACTGCGGACCCTCGTCGGACGTGCGGTCGGCCTCGCTTTCGGGGCTGCCCATGCGGAATGTGCCGCCGGGAATCGGCACCATGCGAAACGTGACCTCGGTGCCGGGGATCGTCTCGTCGTAGGCGACCATCCAGCCGCCCGCCACCTTCACGGCAGGTGTGTCCCCGGCAGGCTTTTCGTTTCCGGCCACGAACCCGGTGTGGGAGGTCGGGGCGGCCGTCTCGGCCGCGTCGGCGAGGCCGGGCACGCAGAGAGCGATGCAGAGACCGACAAGGCACGCGACGACACGGAGGGCCGGGCGGGCGGGCATGGGGAACTTTCGGCGGGGAGGGAAGCGACGTGAAACGACCACCGGTCAGACCCTAGAGTGTAATCTGTCATTCTTCCCCCTGCCCACACTCCGGAACGCCCCGTGGCCGCTCCCAAACCGACCAAATCCGCCGCGAAGAAGGCCCAGGCGGGCGACGCGCCGGCCGAGAAGGTGATCGCGGAAAACCGCAAGGCCCGTCACGAGTACGAGATCATCGACACCCTCGAATGCGGGATCGCGCTGGTCGGCAGCGAGGTCAAGAGTCTGCGGGCCGGCAAGATGTCGCTCGACGAGGCCTACGGCCGGGTCGATGCCACCGAGGTCTGGCTCATCGGCTGCGACATCCCGGAGTACGAGAAGGCCAACCAGCTCAATCATCAGCCGAAGCGGCCGCGCAAGCTGCTCCTGCATCGGCGCGAGATCAGGAAGTTCGCGAGCCTGGCCTCCGAGAAGGGCCTGACGCTCGTGCCGCTGAGGATGTACTTCAAGGGTGGTCGCGTGAAGGTGCTGATGGGCATCGGCCGCGGGCGCAAGCTGCACGACAAGCGGGAGAAGCTGAAGGCCGCCGGGGCCCGGCGCGACATAGAAACCGCCCTCCGCGGGCGGGGCCGCGGAGGGCGGTGACGTTCGGCGAGGACGGGGTGGAAGCGGATCAGGCTTCGTTCGCACCCACGAGGTTGGCGGCGGACTCGGTCGAATCCTCGGGATGCCACAGCGGCATGCCGCGCTGGATCCGCTCGGCGAGGATGTCGAGCTTCTGCTTCGATCCTGCCGGGGCCTGGGTGGGGACGAACTCGGGCGTGGTGTGGGGCTCGAAATTCTCGTCGTGACCGTACAGCTCGATGATTTCGAAGACGTTGCGGATGCGGGCCATCGGAACGAACAAACTCCTGTCATGCAAAGGTGAGTGATTCACCCGGCAAGGCGGTCGGCCAGTCCGATGCCTTCGGGCTTGCAAAGTCGGTCGTCGCTTCAACATGCGGTCCGACGGTCATGTGGCCGATGAGGGCCGGCCGAGCCGTCGTGCATTCCGCGGAGGGGGCGGCCGCGAGGCCGCTGCGGATGGCAGGTCGAAAGGAACCTCGCCATTATGGACCCGCGCTTGCGCGAGTCAAACAATTTGCGCGCAATTTGCGCCGGCCTTTTTTCCCGCCCTCTACGGCCCGGGTGTGCCCGGGGGGAGCGCGATCTCGATATCGCCCGGAGGAGGGGAGACGGGCAGGCGCGGCGCCTGCGCCGCGGGATCGAACCTCGGCGTGTCGGTGCCGGTGCGGGCCTCGAGGTCGGCCGTGAGGTGCACGTGCTCGCCCCGGGCGGGCCGCAGTTCCAGGAGCGTCACCCCCCAGTCGCGCCCGAGTTTCTTCCCCTCGACCGCGACGATGCCGCCGCCCTTCGGCCCGCGGGCCTCGAACTGGATCGCCGCGATGCCGTCCGTTTCGTTGGCTCGGCCGGTGATCGCAGGGCTGAACTCCACCGGCGCTCCGAGAACGGCGGCGACACGGGCGTTGCGGGCGACCTCGTCTTTCGCCACGGCCACGAGCGGATGCGTCGAGAGCCGGTTGCAGCCGGCGAGGAATACCAGGGCGAGAATCGCGGCGGTGCGAAGCATCGAGTGTTCCTCCTGCGACAGTGACAGCGTTGGCGGCTTGCGGCCGACACCCGCTGGATCAGCCCTTGGCGTCGTGGGCGCGGCACCAGGCGATTTTGTCAGCCGTCGTCGAAGGGAGCGGGCCGGCTGCCGCCGATGTGGCCTTCGGCGCGACGGTCGGAGACGGTGCGGGGGCGGCCTCCACCGCCTCGGCCGCCGGCGCGGGTGCGGTCGGGCCGCTCTCGGGCTCGGCCGCGGCCGGAGCCTTCCCGCCTCGCGCCGCGGCGAGAATCTCGGCCGTCGACGGCCGGCCGCCGGCCGCCTTTCCGGAAGCGGGAGCCGTCCCGCCCGACTTCCCCCGTGCTGCGGCGAGGATGTCGGCGGTGGACGGCTTCTTGCCGCCGGGAGCCGGGGCTGCCGACTTGGCCGCCGGTGCGGCCTTTGCGGTCGCGGCAGGCTTCGCCGGTTTCTCCGCCTTCTCCACCGGCTTGGGCTCGGGCTTGGGCACGATCTTGAGGGCCGCGGGATCGATGTCGTACCAGCCGATGTTGTTGAACTGGTCGAACTCCACCAGACAGCGGCCGTTCATGTTGACGGTCTTGACGAGGCCGGTCGCAGCCGCGAACCGCGCCAGTTCGGGCGCCGAAGAATCGATCACGACGTATTTGTCTGTCCAATCGGCCTTGAGCCGCTCGATCAGGTCGAACATGCGTGGCATCCGGTGAAGGCGGGGCTGGATTTCCCCCCGAATCTGATCGATGGGAGACGCGATCGCAAGACGCGGTCAGTCTTCCCGCGACGCCGGGCCCTCGCCCCCCCATGTTTCTCCGAGGGCGACGATGCCGCCGGGCGACGCCGCATAGGCCCACACCACGGTGGCCGGCGGCGGAGGGGCCGCGGTCGCCGGCGCGACCCGGACCGCCCCTCCGGGGCCGCGGTAGGTCGAGCCGAGTCGAGCCGGAAGTTCCTGGACGCGGCAGGCGACCTCGAATCGCAGCCGATCGGGGTGGGCAGGATCGGCTTCGATGCTGGCCGAAAAATGCGACCGCCCGGCGCGACCGACGCCGAGCAGGACGGGACCACGGGCCGTGTGGAGCCGGGACAGTTCGACGAACACCGGCGAGGCCGGCCAGCGCGGATCGCCTCCGTCGGCATCCGGCCCCTCGACCGACTGCCAGCACACGGTGCGGCCCACGAGGATGTCGTGCGCCCACCGGTCCTCCAGCCACGTGAAGCGGACGCTCATGCAGCCGACCGACAGCGTCAGGGGCGGGTGCGAAACGGAACTGGATGAATGGAGAGGCATCGGGATGGGCGGCGGGCGGGACACCCGCCCGCTCGGGCCGAAGGTAGCATACGCCAAGGTCATTCCCCGCCCTCGGAAGCCCGCCCGTGGAACCGCGTCGCTCGCTCGGCTGGCCGATTCTCCTGGGCGTGGTGCTGATCGGCTCGATCATCGCCCTCGGCGTCGGCTGGGTGCTCGTCAGCATCGCCGCCGCGCTCGGCTCCAAAAACGCCGCCTTCTACTGGGCCGTGCTCGGGGTGGGCGTGGCCCTGCTCGTGCTCGTGCTGATCGGGGTGATCGTCTACCTCGCCCTCACCGTGAAGGCGATCGCCCTGTCGCAGCGGCAGAGCAACTTCATCGACAGCGTCACGCACGAGCTGAAAAGCCCGCTCGCGTCGCTCAAGCTCTACCTGCAGACGCTCACCCGCCGCAGCGTGCCACCCGAGCAGCAGGCCGATTTCCACCGGTTCATGCTCCAGGACGTGGAGCGTCTCGACACCCTCATCGACCACCTGCTCGACGCCGCGAAGACGCTCCAGCGGCGGCCATCGGGGGCGGGCGAGGTCACCGCCCTCCTGCCGGTGCTCGAGAGGGCGTGCACGACGGCCATGCAGCGGCATGGGGTGCCGGCGGGGAACATCCGGCTCGCCGTGGATTCCGCCGGGGGCCCGCTCGTCGTCCGTGCCCGCGAGGCGGACCTCGAGATCGTGTTCCGCAACCTCGTGGACAACGCCGTGAAGTATTCCTTGCCGACTCCCGAGGTCGAGGTGACCGCCGCTGCCGTGCCGCCCGGCCGCGTGCGGGTGCGGGTGGCGGACAACGGCCCGGGCATTCCGGTCTCGCAGCGGTCGCAGGTCTTCCGCCGGTTCGTGCGGCTGGGGAGCGAGCTCGAACGGTCCACGCCCGGCACGGGCCTCGGCCTGTTTCTCGTGAAGTCGCTCGTGAAGCAGATGCGCGGCAGGGTGGAGGTGCGCGGCCGCCTGCCGCCGCCGGGCACGCTGTTCGAAGTCGAGTTGCCCGCGGGGTAGGGCGCCCCTTTTTCGGCCCCGGTTCGCTGCTCTAATCGCGGCATGCACACCACCCACTCCATTCCCGTCCAGCCCGCCGTCGATGTCGTGCCGATTCGCCGGGTGCTCGTCAGCGTGTTCGACAAGACGGGGCTCGATCGGCTCGCAAAAGGGCTCAAGGCCGCCGGCGTGCGGGTCGCCAGCACCGGCGGAACGAGCGCGGCGCTCGCCAGCCACGGCATCGCGGTCGAGGACGTGTCCACGATCACCGGCTTTCCCGAGGTGCTCGACGGCCGCGTGAAGACGCTCCACCCGCACATCTTCGCCGGCATCCTCGCCCGGGGTGATCGCCCCGACGATCTGGAAGTGCTCGCCGATCACGGGATCGAGCGGTTCGACGCGGTGATCGTGAACCTCTACGACTTCGCGCGGGTGATCGCGAAGCCCGACTGCCAGCCGGCCGAGGCGATCGAGCTCATCGACATCGGCGGTCCGAGCCTCGTGCGGGCGGCGGCCAAGAACCACGCCTTCACGGCCGTGGTGACCGGCCCGGAACAGTACGACGACTTCCTCGCGGCCGTCGGCCGGGGTGGCACCACGCTGGCCGAGCGGCGGCTGTTCGCGGCACGCGCCTTCGAGCACACGGCCCGCTACGACGCCGGAATTGCCGGCTGGATGGCCCGGCACGCGGGACTGATCGCCGCGCCCGCGCCCGCGACCGCGCCCACGGCTCGGCCGTCCGACGCGTCGCAGCCGGACGACGAGCCGCCACTCGCGGCCCGCTTCACGCTCGACCTCGAGCGCCGCCTGCCGCTCCGGTACGGCGAGAACCCGCACCAGTCGGCCGCGATGTACGCCCCGGCCGGCACGCACCTGGGGCTCGCAGGCCTGGTGCAGCTGTGCGGCAAGGAACTCTCCTACAACAACCTGCTCGACCTCGACGGCGCGACGCGGCTCGCCGGCCTCGTCGGGGAGCCGGCGGCCGTGGTCGTCAAGCACACGAACCCGTGCGGCGCCGCGAGCGCCACCACCGTGTCGGCCGCACTGGCCACGGCGATGGCGGCCGACCCGACGAGCGCCTTCGGCTCGATCGTGGCCGTCAACCGCACGTTCGACCGAGCCTGCGCCGAGCTGCTCCTGGCCCCGGGCCTGTTCGTGGAGGTGATCGCGGCACCGGCCTTCGAGCAGGAGGCGGTGAACCTGTTGACGACGAAGCCCACGTGGAAGGCGAGCGTGCGGCTCGTCGAGGTTCCGCCGGGCGATCCGTGGGAGTCCACCGGCGGGATGGAACTGCGAAGCGTCGCCGGTGCCCTCCTCGCCCAACGGCCCGACGTCTGCTGCGACGATCCGGCCGCCTGGAAGGTGGTCACGAAGGCCGCTCCGCCGCCCGGGCTCACGCAGCCGCTCGGCTTCGCGTTCACGATCGTCCGCCGGCTCACGAGCAACGCCATCGCCGTCTGCCAGGGCCCGAGCCTCGTGGGCGCCGGCATCGGCCAGACGAGCCGCGTCGACGCCGTGCGGATCGCGCTCGAAAAGGCCGGCGAACGGGCCCGCGGCGGTGTGCTGGCCTCCGACGCCTTCTTCCCGTTCCCCGACTCGATCGAGCTCATCGCGCGGGCCGGGATCGCGGCGATCATCCAGCCGGGCGGCTCGAAGCGCGACGCCGAGGTGATCGCGGCGGCCGACGCGGCGGGGATCCCGATGGTGTTCACGGCGCGGCGTCACTTCCGGCACTGACTTCACGCGCCGGCTTCGGGCTCCCCGTACGCCCGTCGCCGGACGTTCGCTGCGTTGGCGTGCGCCGGCTCGGGGTTACCCCGTACCGTCTCGCCGGACGTTCACTGCGCCCCTCCTGGGCTCCGTTCACTCGGAGCGACTGGCGCTGCGCCATCCTGGCTGCGCTGGTCGCAAACGCCGGCTCAACGGTAGGGGTAACCCCTCGCCTCCCGTCTTCACGGGAAACTTGGCATCGTGCCAATTTCCCTTGGCCGACCTCCGTCGGCTGGCACGTACCCGGCCCTCCGGGCCTGATCTCGTTTCCCAATCGAGGAGGCTTCGGGCTCCCCGTGTCCCGGTCGCCGGCGTTACTCACCAGCGAAGCCAGGATGGCGCAGCGCCAGTGAGTCCGAGTGAACGGAGCCCATGGATGGGCGCAGTGAACGTCCGGCGACGGGATATGGGGAGCCCGAAGCCGGCGCGCCCGAGTTCTCGATGCAGGCCTGTCGGTTGACCCGGCAGGCTTGGTATCGTGGCTCCCATGCAATCCATTCTCGAAACAATCGTCGCGCGGAAGCGGAAGGAAGTGTCGCTCCAGCGCGAGCGGGTGCCGACGGCGGCGCTCGAGGGCCGGCTGGCGACCGCGCCGGCGGTGCGGGATTTCTTCGCGGCGGTGTCGGCGGCCGGGCCGATCCGGCTGATCGCCGAGTTCAAGCGCAAGAGCCCGTCGGCCGGGGAGATCCGGCCGGGGGCGACGGTCGAGGAAGTCGTGTGCGGCTACGCGTCGGCCGGGGCCGCGGCGCTCTCGGTGCTGACCGACGGCTGGGATTTCGGCGGGAGCCTCGTCGATCTGGAGAGCGCCCGCATCGCCGTGCCGCTGCCGGTGCTCCGCAAGGAGTTCATCGTCGATCGCTACCAGGTGCTCGAGGCCCGCGCGCACGGGGCCGATGCGGTGCTCCTGATCGCGGAGTGCCTCGACGACTGCCGGCTCCGCAGCCTGTACCGCGAGATCATCGACCTCGGCATGACGCCGCTCGTGGAGCTGCACGACGAGGAGAACCTGCCGCGGGTGCTCGATCTGGGCGCGACGCTCGTGGGGGTCAACAACCGCAATCTCAGGACGATGACCACCGACCTCGACCACGTGCTGCGACTGCGGGAACGGGTGCCCGCCGACGTGGTGCTGGTGGCGGAGAGCGGCATCAGGACCCGCGCCGACGTCGAGCGGCTCGAGGCGGCCGGCATCGGCGCGATGCTCGTGGGCGAGTCGTTGCTGAAGGCGCCCCACCCGGGCAAGGCCGCGGCGACCCTGCTCGGCCGCGTCACCTGACGAAGCGGTAGCCCGTGCCGCGGACGGAGAGGAAGTGCACGGGCTTCGAGGGGTCCACCTCGAACGACTTTCGCAGGTTGAGCATGAAGGTGTCGATCGTGCGCGTGGCGGGGGCGCGCGTCAGGCCCCAGACGCGGGTCAGCAGTTCCTCGCGCGAGACCACGAGCCCCTCGTGCTCGACGAGGTAGCGGAGCAGTTTCATCTCGAGGTTCGTGAGCCGCACGGGTGTTCCCTGGAAACTCGCCTCCCACGTGTCGAAATTCACCTCGGCCCCGCCGAAGCGGCAGACGTTGGCCCGAGCCGGCGGTCCCTGGTCCTGCGGGACGGGCGGCCGTGAGCCGCGGCCGCGCCGGGCGAGGAGGTTGCGCACGATCGAGATCAACTCGTCGAGGTCGAAAGGCTTCTGGAGGTAGACGTCGGTGCCGGCGTCAAACCCGCGGATCCGGTCCTCGACGAGCGTGCGGGCCGTGAGCATCACGACCGGCACGTCGCTTCCCCGGCCGCGGATCGCCTCGCAGACGGCGTAGCCGCTCATGCCCGGCAGCATCAGGTCGAGCACGACGAGGTCGATCGGCGGCTCGGCCGTGGAGAGGAGATCGAGGGCCGCCTGGCCGTCGGCGGCCGTGGTGACGGAGAAACCCTCGGCCTCGAGATTGAACTTGATGCCGATCGCGAGGTGCTCCTCGTCGTCCACGACCAGGATGCGGGCCATGGTCGCCGACCTATCGTGCGAGCGCGGTGCGCTCGCGCACGGCCCGGGCGTAGCCATGCTCGACGAACCAGCTCCAGGCGTCCGCCGCGGTCGCCTCGAACGGCCGGAACGCATAGCCGAGTTCGCGTCGGGCCCGGGCCGAAGAGAAGTTGTGCGGCAGCATCGACATCGTCGCCGCGGCGGAGTTCACCGGCAGTTCACGCCGCGTGAACAGGCTCGCGGCATCTCCGACCCAGCCGGCGATGCGCACCACCGCCCGGGGGGCCACGCCGAGCGGCTGCATCCGCCCTGCCGCACGGGCGAAGATCCGCCAGGCATCGAGGTACGAGAGCGCGTGACCGCCGAGGATGTAGCGCCGGCCGCAGCTGCCTCTGTCGAGGGCCGCGACGATCCCGGCGGCCACGTCCCGCACGTCGACGAAGTCGTTGGCCCCGGGCGGTGCGAAGAGACCCTTGCCCGAACCCACTTCCAGGAGCATCCGGCCGCTCGACGGCTTCCAGTCCCACGGCCCGATCATGTAGACGGGATTCACGATCACGGCGTCGAGCCCGCGTTCGACCTCGTCGAGCACCGCCCGCTCGGCCTCCCGCTTCGTCACGACGTAGGGGCATTCGGGCATCCCGCCCGGCGGCGTGTCCTCGTCGGCAGGAGACCCGTCGCGGGTCAGGCCGATCGCGTCCACGCTCGAGACGTGGACGAGCCGCGCCCCGGCGCGTCGGGCGGCTCGGGCCACGCGTCGCGCCCCCTCTACGTTGGCGGCGTGCATCTCGTCGCGGTGCCGCCAGCCGCAGTGCACCATGGCCGCGGCATGAACGACCGCCTTCGAGCCGTCGAGCGCCCGCTCGAGCGCCCGCTCATCGTCGAGCGCTGCATTCGCGGTCTGCACGTGCAGGCCGTCGAGCGTGCGGCCCGCCGATCGCACGACCGCCCGCACGCTCCGGCCTTCGCGGACGAGGAGTCGGACCACGTTGTTGCCGACGAGTCCCGAGGCACCGGTGACGACGCAATCGACCGGCTGATGGGTGGTTCCCGTCGCTGACACTGACATCGGATCGCCGTCCGGTGATGGGTGGTTCGCTTTCCGGCCGAATGATAGATCGGCGTTCGGGCCGGGGCGACTTGCGGTCGGCGGCAGCCGCCGGCGTTGACGGTTCGGGCGACAGCGGCGGAAGATGCGGACGGAGCCGGAAGTCGTTGGAAGTCATGCCTTTCGGGGCGACGCATCACCCTGCGGATGGGGTCGAGGCTGCGGGCTCGAGCAAATGAGGAGATGCAGCGGTGTCTGACCTCACGGTGCGGCCTGTCGAGACGCGGGACCAGCAGAAGCGGTTCGTGAACCTGCCATGGAGGATCTACCGCGACGATCCCTGCTGGATGCCGCCGCTGGTCATGTCGCAGGAGGAATTGCTCGGGTTCCGTCCGTCGCCCTTCTATGAAAAGTCGCGGAGCAGATCGTTCCTGGCGACGCGGGGTTCGCGCGACGTCGGCCGCATCACGGCGATCGTGAACGCCGGTCACGTCGAACGCTACGGCGAACAGCGCGGATTCTTCGGCTTCTTCGAGTGCGACGACGACGAGGACGCGGCGCGGGCCCTGTTCGGTTCCGCCCGCGAATGGCTGCGGGGCCAGGGCATGGTCGCCCTGCGCGGCCCCGCCAATCCATCCCTCAACTACGAGTGCGGCCTGTTGATCGAGGGATTCGACACGCCCCCCTTCTTCATGATGACGCACAACAAGCCCTCGTACCCGGCGCTCGTCGAGGCCCAGGGTCTGCGCAAGATCGAGGACCTCTACGCGTTCTGGGGCCGGATGGAGATGCTCGAGACGATCGACTCCAAGCTCGGCGTGATGGTCGAGGGGGTGAAGGAGCGGTTCGGGGTGAACGTGCGGCCCCTCGACCGACGGAGGTTCGACGACGAGGTGCGGATGTTCCTCGAGATCTACAACTCGAGCCTGGGCGGCACCTGGGGGTTCGTACCGCTCTCGCCCGGCGAAGTGAGGCACATGGCCGCGAGCATGAAGCACCTGATCGTGCCGGAACTGGCGCTCGTGGCCGAGGTCGAGGGCAAGCCGATCGGCACGGTCTTCTGCCTGCTCGACTACAACCCCAGGATCAAGGCGATCAACGGCCGGCTCTTCCCGTTCGGCTTCCTGAAGCTGCTCTGGAACAAGCGGGGGATCAAGCGGATGCGGGCGATCAGCACGAACGTGATCCCCGAGTACCAGGCGTGGGGCGTGGGGCTCGTGCTCCATGCGGCCCTCGTGCCGCGGCTCTACGAGTGGGGCATGGAGGAGGTCGAGTTCTCATGGGTGCTGGAGAGCAACCACCTCTCGAAGCGGACGCTCGAGCGCGGCGGCGCGCTCGTGACGAAGAAATACCGGATCTACGACGGAGACGTCGCCTGACGCCGCTCAGCGTCGCCAGCGCCGCTGGACCCGGGCGGGGGGCCGCGAGTGGTTGCGCGATGGAACGTTGTAGTAGGGCCACACGACCTTGCCCTGACGCTGGTCCCGTTCCCACTGCTGGGAGCCGTAGTTGATGCCGGAGAGATTGAAGCTCGAATACGGGTTGCGGGGCCCGGCCGCCTGGGCCGTCGCCACGAGCCAGATGATCGCGGCCAGGGCGAACAGGATCGTCAGCAACGTGCGAAAGGGCTGCATCGGGAGGTTCTCCGGGGCCTACGTGCGTCGAGACTTTCCCAGTACGGCCGATTCGGGCAAACGGTTCGTCAGCTCGTTCCGCGGTTGGGCCGGTAACCGATCGACTTGCGCGGACGACGCTGCCTGCGGCCGGGCTTGTCAGGGCCGCCACGCCCACCCCGGGCCGCTGCAGGCCCGCCGCGGATGTGGTCGCCCGAGGTTTCCTCGGTGAACGCTCGCGTGGCCTCGCGACGCTTCCTTTCGAGGGCTTCCTTCGGCGGTCGGTCGGGGATCAGGCAGTCGCAGCCGGAGCCGATCAGGTCCTGCCGGCCTGCCTGCTCGAGGGCCCGCCGTACCTCGAAGTAATTCTCGGGCTTGAAGAACTGGAGGAGCGCCCTCTGCATCCGCCGGTCCTTGAGCCCCTTCGTCACCTTGACCGGCTCCTTCGTCATCGGGTCGAGGCCCGTGTGGTACATGCAGGCGGCGATGTCGAACGGGCTCGGGATGAAATCCTGCACCTGGTCGGGCTGGTAGCTGTTGCGCTTGAGGAACAGGGCGAGATCGATCATCTCCTCCACGCCGCTGCCCGGATGGCTCGCGATGAAGTAGGGCACGGTGTACTGCTTCTTGCCGACGCGCCGGCTGGCCGCCTGGAACGCCTTGTCGAACTCGACGTAGTCGTCGGCCGACGGCTTTTTCATCAGATTCAACACCTCGGGGTCGGTGTGCTCCGGCGCCACCTTGAGATGGCCGCCGACGTGGTGCCCGGCGAGTTCCTGGAGATACTCCGGATCGCGCCGGGCGAGATCCATGCGCACGCCGCTGGCGACGAGCACCCGCTTCACGCCTTCCACGCTCCGGGCCTCGCGCATCAGGCTCTTGAGCGGGCCGTGGTCGGTGCCGAGGAGCTTGCAGACGGTGGGGTGCACGCAGGAGAGCCGCCGGCATCTCGCCTCGACCTCGGGCCGAGTGCACCGCATCTGGTACATGTTGGCCGTGGGGCCGCCGATGTCGGAGACGGTGCCCTTGAAGCCGGGCTGACTCGCGAGCAGCTTGATCTCGGTGATCACCGACTCCTGCGATCGGCTCTGGATGATCCGTCCCTCGTGGGCCGTGATCGAGCAGAACGTGCAGCCGCCGAAGCAGCCGCGCATGATCTGCACGCTCGTCTCCACGACCTCGAAGGCCGGGATCCGCGCGGCGCCGTAGGAGGGGTGCGGCCGGCGCGTGAAGGGGAGGCCGTAGACCTGGTCCATCTCGTCCTGCTCGAGGGGCAGGGCGGGTGGATTCACGACCACCGCCTCGCGGCCGTGCCGCTGGACGAGCCGGCGGGCGTTGTGGGGATTCGTCTCGAGGTGCGAGATGCGCGTCATCTCGCAGAAGGCGAGCGTGTCTTTCACGACCGAGTCGTAGTCCGGGAGTTCGACCGTGTCGGCCGCTCCGCCACCGGGTCCGGTCGGCGGCGGTTCGCTCGCGCCGAGCCGGTAGGCGATGCCTCGAAGTTCGCGAAGGTCTCTCACCGACCTGCCGGCGGCGAGTCCGTGGGCCACGTCGAGGATCGTCCGCTCGCCCATCCCGAACACGACGAGGTCGGCCTTCGAGTCGAGGATGATCGAGCGGCGGACCGTGTCGCTCCAGTAGTCGTAGTGGGCCAGTCGCCGGAGGCTCGCCTCCACACCCCCCGCCACGACGGGCACTCCGGGAAACGCCTCCCGCGACCGCTGGCAGTAGGCGAGCGTGGCCCGGTCGGGGCGCCGGCCGATCTCACCGTCGGGGGAGTAGGCGTCGTCGTTCCGCACCTTCCGGTTGGCCGTGTAGTGGTTGATCATCGAGTCCATGTTTCCCGCCGATACGCCGAAGAACAGCCGCGGGCGGCCGAACTGCCGCCACGGCTCACACGACCGCCAGTCGGGCTGGGCGAGCACGGCCACGCGGAAGCCTGCGGCCTCGAGCAGCCTGGCCAGGAGCCCGTTGGCGAAGCTGGGATGATCGACGTAGGCGTCTCCCGAAACGAACACGACGTCCACCGCGTCCCACCCACGGGCGAGCATCTCCTCGCGGGTAGCCGGCAGCGGAAGTCGTCCCGGCACCGGGTGCGCCCCGCCTGAAGGACGGTGCGGTGCCTGATCTGGGTGCAGGGGAAGCGGCATGAACGGGCGCTCGCGACGGGCGAGGAGGATCCAAGCCAAGTGTAGCCGCGTGAAAATGGCGTCGCGGACGGCTGGTATATTCGGCACAATCCGGTGGCTCGAATCCGCATGCTTTCCCGCTTCCGCCTCGCGATCGCCGTGCTGGTCCTCGGGAGGGTTGTCGCCGCTGCCGCGGAGCCGCCTGCGCCGGACCAGATCGCCGCCTGGATCGACCAGCTCGGAGCCGACCAGTTCGCCCAGCGCGAGGCGGCCAGCCGCAGCCTCGCGTCCGCCGGGAGGGTGGCGCTCGCGCCACTCAGGGCGGCGATCGGCCGTGACGATCTGGAGGTCGCCAGCCGGGCCGTGGAGGTGGTGCGTGGATTCCTCGGCAGCGACGACGAGGCGCTCGCGCGGGAGGCCGAGCAGGTACTCGAGACCGTCGCCGAGGGGCCCGACTCCGCCGTGTCGCAGTTCGCCGTCGGCACGCTCGACTTCCACCACCGGGGGATGGCGGAGGCGGCGCGCGACAAGCTCGAGTCGCTCGGGGCCGTCGTCACCGAGGGGTTTCTCGTCAGCGGAAATCGCGGCCTCCAGGTGACGCTCAATGCGCGGTGGCGGGGCACGGCCATGGATCTGCGGCTGCTGTCGCGGCTGCGGGGCCTGCGGGGGGTGGGCGTGTTCGGCGTGCCGATCGAAGCCACCGGCGTCGCCGCCCTCGGTCGGCTGCGGGGCCTCGAATCGCTTCAGTTGTTCGGCACGGGCATCGGGGACGCGGAGTTGGCCGCGCTGGCGGCCAGGCTGCCCGACACCCGGATCGACACGCGGAAAGGGGGCAAGCTGGGAGTCGGTGGACAGCCGATGGCGGGCCCGTGCGTGATCACGCAGGTGGCCGACGGATCGGCGGCGGCGAAGGCAGGGCTCCAGATCGGCGACGTCGTCGTCGCGATCGACGGCGGCCCGGTCGTGAACTTCGAGGCGCTCACGGAACAGGTCGGCAAGCACGGCCCCGGCGAGACGATCAGGCTCGAGATCGAGCGGTCGCTGCCCGGCGAGCCGGGGCAGCGGTTCACCCGCGAGATCACCCTGGATGGATGGGAGTAGCGACGTGGATCGGCACGAGGCGGTGGATGTCCGTTGGCACGCCCACGCGGTGACGCGGGCCGACCGCGAGCGGGCCGCAGGCCACAAGGGTTGCGTGCTCTGGTTCACGGGGCTTTCCGGCTGCGGCAAGAGCACGCTCGCCAACGCCGTCGATCGGATGCTGCACGCCCGCGGCGTGCGGAGCTTCGTCCTCGACGGCGACAACGTGCGGCTCGGGCTCAACGCGTCTCCCGCGCTCCTCGAACCACGGCATGGGGCGGAGTTCGCCCGCCGGTTCGGGCTCGGCTTCGGGGCGGCCGACCGGGAGGAGAACATCCGCCGCATCGGCGCCGTGGCGGAGCTCTTCGCGCAGGCGGGCACGATCACGCTCACGGCCTTCATCAGCCCGTACCGGCGCGACCGCGACGCCGTGCGCGCGATGCTGCCCCCCGGCGACTTCGTGGAGATCCACGTCAAGGCGCCGCTCGAGGTCTGCGAGGGCCGCGACCCGAAGGGCCTCTACAAGAAGGCCCGCGCCGGCGAGATCAAGGGCTTCACCGGCATCGACGACCCGTACGAGGAGCCCCTCGCGCCGGAAATCGTCGTCGACTCGGCGGCCCGCCGGCCGGACGATCTCGCCGCCGACGTCATCGCGTGGCTCGAACGCGCGGGCACGATCGCGCCGCTGTAGCGACGGGCGTCCTTGCTCGATGCGTGCCGGCTCGGGGCTGGCCGTGCCCTCTCGCCGGACGTTCGCCTCGGCCCTCCCGGCCTCGGCTCTCTGCGTGTCCGCTTCGCTTCGGCACCCATGCCTGCGCTCGCTCCCACAGCCCGCTCGAGGGCAGCGGCCAGCCCCGAGCCTCCCCTGTTCCAGTTGAGGAGGCTTCGGGCTCCCCGTGTCCCGGGAGCCGGCGTACGCAGACAAGCGGAGCCAGGATGGCGAAGCGCCGTCGGAGTCGAGCGAGCGCAGGGCAGGATGCCCGCAGCGAGCGTCCGGCGATGGGACACGGGGGGCCCGAAGCCGGTGCGATGCTACTTCTTCGGCGCGATGAGTTCGACGATGTTGCCGTCGGGGTCGCGCACGCAGGTCAGGAACAGGCCCTTGCCGATGGTCTCGGGGATCGCGACGGGAGACCTGGCGAGCGGCTTGACGCCGATCTTTTCCAGCCGGGCGAGGGCGGCGTTGGTGTCGTCCACCATGATGGTCAGGTAGCGGAAGCCGGTGTGGGAGTGGATGAACTCGTTGTCGCCGGTGCGCGGCGCGGTGCCGACGACGCTCATCAGCTTGAGCTTCGTGGCGGTGTCGCCGTCGCCGAGGACGAGCACCCGCACGGAGAGCGGCTTGCCGTCGGTGAGGCCGGCACCGGCGGCCACGTCGGCCGGTACGGTGAAGCCCTGCACTTCGCGGAAGCCGATCCCCTCGGCGTAGAACCGCACCGACTTCTCGACGTCGCTGACGACCGTGCCGAGGTCGATCGTGGTGCGGGGGAACGTGACCGGCTCGGCCGCGAAGAGCGAGGTCACCGACAGAGCGGCGGAGAGAACGATCGACAACTGCAGCGAGTGGCTGGGCATGACGGGAGTTCCTCGGGGCGATGGCCTGAGAGCATACCTCAGGCCATGATGTCCTTCACGACGTGGCCCGCGATCCCCGTGAGCCGCACGTCGAGTCCCTGGAACTTCGTCGTCAGACGGTGGTGGTCGATGCCGAGCAGGGCGAGGATCGTGGCGTGGAGGTCGTGCACGGCCACCACGTCGTCAACGGCCCGGTAGCCGAGTTCGTCGGTCGCGCCCCACGTGGTGCCCGGCTTGATCCCGCCGCCGGCGAGGAACACGCTGAACGAGAGGATGTGGTGATCGCGGCCGGTCCCCTGGCCCATCGGCGTGCGGCCGAACTCGCCGCCCCAGAGCACGAGCGTGTCGTCGAGGAGGCCGCGGCGGGCGAGGTCCTCGATGAGTCCCGCGGAGGCCTTGTCCACTGCGGCCGACGCGTCCTTCATGCCCTCCTCGATGCCGCCGTGGTGGTCCCAGTTGCGATGGTAGAGCTGGATCATGCGGACGCCGCGCTCGGCGAGCCTCCTGGCGAGCAGGCAGTTCGAGGCGAACGAGCCGTCGCCCGGCTGCTTCACGCCGTAGAGGGCGAGCGTCTCCTGCGTCTCGCCGGCGAAGTCGGTGAGCTCGGGCACGCTCGCCTGCATCCGGAAGGCCATTTCGTACTGCGCGATCCGCGTGGCGATCTCCGGGTCGTTCTGCTCGGCCGCGAGGAAACCGTTGAGCCGGCCGATCTCCTCGACGACCTGTCGCTGCGTGCTCTGGCAGACGCCTTCGGGGTTGCCGATGTAGTGGACGGCGTCTCCCTTCGACTGGAAGAGAATCCCCTGGAAGCGGCTCGGCAGCACGCCGCTGGACCACTGCCGGGCCGAGATCGGCTGCTGCCCCGTCCTGCCGGCCGACGTGAGCACGATGAACCCGGGCAACTCCTGCGTGGCCGATCCGAGGCCGTAGAGCAGCCACGAGCCCATGCTCGGCCGGCCCTTGATGATCGAGCCGGTGTTCATGAAGGCGTGGGCCGTGTCGTGGTTGATCTGCTCGGTCTGCATCGAGCGGATCACGCACAGCCTGTCGGCCTGCCTGGCGATGTGCGGAAAAAGGTCGCTGACCTCGATGCCCGACTCGCCGTGCCGCTTGAAGCCGACGAACGAACCCCTGGCCTTGAGCTCGGCATTCTGCAGCTGGGCGAGCTGCTGCCCCTTCGTGAACGACTCCGGAAACTCCTTGCCGTCGAGTTCCTTGAGCGCGGGCTTCCAGTCGAACGATTCGAACTGGGAAGGCCCGCCCGCCATGCAGAGGAAGATCACCCGCTTGGCCTTCACCGGGAAGTGCGGGGCCGCGAGTGCCCCGTTCCAGTCTTCGGGCTTGGGCAGGCCGGCGGGCGTCGCCGTCGCGGCAGCCGAATCACGGCCGAGCATCGCCAGTGCGATGCCGCCGAGGCCGTAGGCGCTCTGCTCGAGAAAACTGCGCCGGGCGATCGTGATGGGGTCGAGCTGCACGTCAGTACCTCGTGATCACTTCCTGCGTGTTCAGGAGCACACGGGCGAGCTGCGTCCAGGCCGCGTGTTCGACAGGGTCGAGCTTCGGGCGGGGGGCGAGGCCGACGGCGAGCGACTTCTCGGCATCGGTCGGAGCGCCCTTGAAGGTCTCACGCTGGGTCCCGAGGAAGCCCACGAGCGAGGCCAGTTCCTGCTCGCGCGGTTCGCGGTTGACGGCCTGTCGATAGGCGAGGCGGATGCGGGCCGCGTCGTCACCCACCGACGCATCCTCGAGGATTCGGGCCGCGAACACCCGCGCCGCCTCGACGAAGATCGGGTCGTTGAGCAGCGTCAGCGCCTGCTGCGGCGTGTTGCTGCCGTTCCTGGCCGCGGCACACTCGTCGCGTGCGGGCGCGTCGAAATTCGCAAGCATCGGGTGGAGAAATGTCCGCTGCCAGTGCATGTAGAGGCTGCGGCGCCACTGGCGGCCGTCCGTGTCGGGCAGGTAGTCGCGATTCGGGAACTGCAGCGAGGCGTAGTAGCCGGCCGGCTGATACGGTTTCACGCTCGGTCCGCCTACGTCCTCCAGATCGAGGAGATCCGCGATCGCCAGCGCGTTGTCCCGGACGAACTCCGCCTCCAGCCGCCGCGGATTCTGCGAGGCGAGCAGGCGGTTGCCCGGATCGACGGCGAGCGCCGCCGGCACGAGCGAGCTCGACTGGCGATAGGTGTGGCTGGTGACGATCAACCGGATCATGTGCTTCATGTCCCAGCCGCTCTCCCGGAACTCGCAGGCCAGCCAGTCGAGCAGTTCCGGGTGCGTCGGCAGTTCGCCCTGCGAGCCGAGGTCGTCGACGACGGCGCTCAGGCCCGTGCCGAAGAATACCGCCCAGAGCCGGTTCATCACGGCGCGGGGCGTGAGCGGATTGGCGTCCGACACGAGCCAGTGCGCCAGATCGAGCCGCGTGAGCCGCTGCGTGTCGGTGCTTTCGAGCCGGGCGGGCAGGAATGACGGCGTGGCCGGGAGGACCACCGGTCCCGTCTCGTCCTGCCAGTTGCCGCGTGGCAGCACGCGCACCGGCAGCGGTGTGGCGGCGGCCTGCGTGACCATCGTCCACGTCCGGCCGTCGAACAGACCGCGTACTTTCTCCACCAGCGTGCCGACAGCGTCGTACGCGGCTCGGTCGTGGGCCGTGGAGAGCAGAAAGACGGTAGCGGCGCGAACCACCTGCTCCGGCGATCGGGCCGAGGCGGGCGTCGTGAGCGTCCCGAGGTCGTCAGCACTGCCGATATCCCGCGGATCCGTCGCTCCG